>Ga0116229_10010109_pt1 | contig 14222 bp, 11 predicted proteins | sample S1TSphgellanicum_3_FD_87313 | JGI IMG/M metagenome (GOLD analysis project Ga0116229, IMG submission 87313) | Host-associated microbial communities from peat moss isolated from Minnesota, USA - S1T2_Fc - Sphagnum magellanicum MG | ecosystem: Host-associated > Plants > Peat moss > Unclassified...
TAGTCGAGAAAGAAGAAAAACCCACAATTGCAGTTTGAGCTCGGGCTTCGATCTTGCGAATCTCAGCCTGCAGGTATGCATGTGCTTCCGCCTCTACCCTCTCTTTATGGGCCTTGGCAAGCATTTCTGCCTTCTGGTTCTTGACTTGCAGATCAACGGAGTCTGAGCTTACTTCCCCTGCGCGCAGGTTGGTCCTTCTTCCCTTCTGCAGCATTCAAGACCTTAGACGAGTCTGTTGTAGATCTTTCGTCACCAGTAATTGAAACATGTTGTTTTACAGGTTTAGAATCTCCGCCTGCGCCTTCAAGTTGAATACCTTGATCTGCTGCTGCTGCAGCAGCTTCCCTCTTCCGTATGTCAATCCACTGCGATATTGCACGTAAGTTCTGATAATCTGGAGCTGTAGTAGTACCAGGACTCATTGCATGCATGTTGTTCTGGTCCACGACTGCATGCAGGACGCTGTAGCTGTGCCGTTGCCATCTCTAGTGATCCTTGAACAAACCACAAAACCTGGAGACCGGCAAGCGCAACCGTCGAACTAACTACTACTGTGGTCAAAAGAAAGCCAAAACCTCGAGACCGTAACTGGCTGATTCACGATCTCATGAATTCAACCCATATTCTTCTAGCAAGAGTGCACAGAACTTGACTCACGAGTTCATAATTCCTAAGATTAGAAATTTCTTGGCGTGTCAGATTCTTGCCGCATGCACACGCTGCGTCTGACATTAGGAGTTCTGTCTTCTCTCTCCGGCCATGCTCCATGCCCCCCTTGAGCCATGCAGATTGCAGCCCGCAGACCTCCGAGGTCATCAGAGCGGTTCTTAGAGTTTATAGCTGCGGTTGTAAAAAAATCAAAAGAACCAGTTGTGATGACCGCAGTGCTTAAAGAACTAAACACACACACACACACACACCCCCTTCCACACCTTTCCTTTTGGAACGACAATTTAGAGTTGGAAAGATAATAAAACTTGGTTTGGTATCGAGTTTGAAGGTTGCCCAAGTTTCACAAAAGGACTACATGACTTTAATGCTGGTACTTTTTGCAAATAATGTTTACTTGAAACAAAGATTTAAGTGAAAAAAATTGAGTAATTCAATTTAAGATAATTCTTGTGGTGGTGGTGAGTTTTCACATTCATACATAATTGTGTACAAATATTTTGGTTTATAGTTAGAAATGCAATTTTTAAAAAAAAAATTTAAATGAGCTTCAGTGAACAAGCAAACATGTTTTTTGGCAACATTATTTCTTACATATGTAACTCGCACCTTAAGCTAGACATTTTGAACTTATTGAACATTATTTTTTTAATCAAATGGTTTAAAAAATGAGTTCTTTTCCTTGTAACCCTTTCTTTTAAAATTTCAAGACTTTGAAATTTTTGTATAATTTGGTTTTTCATCAAGTTCACCTAATGAACATGTATTTTCATAGAAGGAAGCATATTTTTGTTGTACAAAAAGTTTGAAATCAATTGTATTGTAACCAAAAAGAGCGGGTCCAAGAAACCTACAGCCCGATGCGCTGCACCCCCCCTCAGACCCTGGGTACTCACACTCTGACAGTCCGATTTACATCCATGTACACTTATCCCATCCTATCTGCGAACGGCCTACCTGCCCGATCTCCGATCCATCTCGATCCGAGCTGTAACAGACTCAGCAACACAAGACTCGACACGAGATGCAACTCTGATCATGCCTCACAGATGAATGTACTCAAGAAAAAACCCGGATTCTCATTATCAGATTATGTACATAGTCCGAGAGCACAAGCATTGCCCTCGAACTTCAACTCCTCATAACCAGAGGGTTTGATCATTCTTCAAAACATTCTCTCTCTCTCCTAGGAACTCCTGCAGTAACGAGCTGAGCCATACATCAGACGCAGCGGAAGATCACGATCATGGCTACCAACTCCTTGCTACCAAGCTATTGAATCTTCTCCTTTCCTTCTGTCCAACTCTACTTGCCTTCTTTCAACATCGTCGGCTTCCTACGCAGACAGATGCTTCTGCTCCAAAAAGAGACCAAATTTCCACAGCTCCTATCCTACTTCACTGACCTCTACACACTATCCTTTCCTAACAATCGCTTCATTCTTCTGCAGACAGAATATCTCTTACATTAGACACCAAAAATCCTCACCTGCCTCCGTCTTCCTAACCGCCATCCTTCATAAATGCAGCACGATCCTTCATCATAATTCGGAGCCGCCATACATACTCCATGCCCATTCAGTCAGCCGTCACAGATCCTCAACCAAGGTGCAACCCATGCAGATGTAATGCAAAGGCGGCCGTCATAGACACAAAACGGCTCAAAGAAACGTCAATTAGGCTCCCTGATCAGTGGGCGCTCAAAAGTTAGGGTAACCCCATTTTCCATTATAGTATGACTTTATGTATTCCTTTTGATTCCTTTTTTTAAAATGTGTAGTTTAAACATTTGATATAGTGAGTGAATCATGATTCCATAGGCTTGAACCTTTCTTGAATATGGGTAATTGCAAACTAAGGTGGATCAAAAATGACATTTATGATTCAATAAAAATGAATTTTCATAATGTAGTTTAATTGTGTCAAATGTGACATTGTTATCCATGCCTAAACCACATCTGATTTTTTTAAATTGTCCTAAGGCCACTATTTTGCTTATGTATATAATCATTATTCATGAATTATAAATAAATAAAATTCATGTTCTCGTGTCAAAATGGATTTTACATTGGTGGATTTTGTGATTTTTGAAAGTCCATTAAGGTACATTTCATTTTATGAAATCACATGGAAACTTGCATTTATGGTTCATCAAAATGTCATTAAATTTTGAAATATATATATAAATGTTGTTCATTGCAGATTTTTTAATTTAATGAATCCATATGCATAATTTTCTATGAAAGTTTATCTTCCAATTTAAGATGAAAAAGTCCCCCAAAGATTTCATTTAATCATATATATATATAATAACTATACTTATTCAATGTATTGAAATTGAGTCCTTTCTTAGTATATGTGTGCACAAATTTATCACCTCAACATTTGAACTTGATAAATGCAAAAAAATCACCTTTGTACATGATTTTATGGACACTTTGGGTGAAAGCATGACAAAGTATACAATTCAATTATTTTGGCAATCTACTTGTCAAGTTAACAAGTAGGATTAAAACCCATCATAAAATTATTATACATTTAATGTTTTTACTTAAATGATGAAAATAAAATATTTATTCATTATTTTGAATTAGACTTTAAATTTTATGTTGTAAATGTAGGTTTCAAGTAGACTTTTCGAAATGTAAATAGCTTTTGAAGCCTACTCTTTGCAATGTAACACTTGTTTGAAATATGTGTCAAGTATATTCTATCAAAAAGAAAGTAAAATTTATTTAGTTTCCTTCCTTTGAATATTATACAATGATCTCCATGTTATAACTTCACACAAATCTATTTCATTAAATTTTCTAATGAAAAATTACTTTTGAACACCATATTGAGAAGTCAAATTCAAAATTATTTGTTCCCTACTTTTATTATTCCAAAGTTTTTCAATTTTTTTAATCCAATTAATATAAACACAATGGAAAGCACTATGGTTTCAAAATGAAATTGAAGTAAAAATTAAATCTATTTTCTTTTTCTTTTTGTGAAAAACTCTTTTTTTTAAACTTGATATTTTTTTGTCAACTTTTTTTGTATAAAATACCATGCTTTCACCCCTCTAGCTTGTAATTACCCAAATGGTTCCATATTGGAATGCTTGGAAAGTTGGACATTGAATGTTTGGTTTGCATGTTGTAACTTGTTTCACCTTTTTGTTGACCTACCAAAATTTTGACACAGTGTACACTAGTTTTATTAATCTTGTTACAAAAATCTATCAAGTTTTTTTTATGAAACTCTTGTTGTTCAATGGTTCATCATTATGAATCTATGACTTCATTTTAGGTATGGATCAAAACAAGACAAATTGCACACCAAATTTACCTTGTCTACTTGCAATACTAATAGATTTTAACTACCATCAAAACCCAACATGAATTTATTTCCTTGATTGACCAAAGAGAATATAGTTCTTCATGGTTGTGCATTATTTAATTATTTTTTTACCTACTTGTTTGAAATGCAAGTGGTTTTGTAGTCTACTTTTTGCACTATAGACTATCATAAAATACATGTAAAGTAGGGTGGAAGTAGGTCCTAACAAATAGAAAATAGATTTCAAAAACAATTCCAAAATTAAAAATAAGACCTGATATTTATATCCTAGATTAATAAACATATATTCAATTGAATATTATGTGTGTAAAGTACCCCCAAACCCATATTTTACCTTTTTTGAAATAAATTTACTTTTGATGTACTTTTTGAATTCATTTGCATTTTTTTTGGCAAATAGATTTTTATAAGTTCAATAAAGATGCATGATACTTTTTATTGTATTTCCATTCATTTTGATGCTACTTGATATTGTTATATGCACAACATGAATAAACATGAGAAATAGTTACTTTGGTGTTCATTTCATCAATCTTACACTCATATGAGTTGTGAGCCATGGATGATGGGAATGGGCAATGAACATATGGCTTTTAGTTGACTGTTTTTGATGATTGCTTCAACTTGAATTTTGATGGTGTCAAGACAAATGAGTTGCCCTTTGCTTCCATGATTCCTATTTTTTGGGATAAGGTGAACCTCCAACCAACCCCCATTTTGGGCCTTCTAAACTTAGAATTTTTTTGCCCATGATGAACATGTAAGATTAATGTTTTGTTTTTGTGCAAGTTACATTTTATGCTAGAATGGGTGAGGCCTTTCTAGGTTGGTGTTGAATTCCCCCATATAGCTTTGTTGTGCCACATATTGGAAACAAAAAACCCTTTGTTCACATACAACAAATGATAAAAATTTAAAGCTTATAGCTCCAAACTTACTTGGAAAATTCTCCTTTTACAAATTAGAATTAACAAATTAATTTCCCAAATTGCTGGAAAAATTACACATTTTCTACCACGTAGTTTGACAATTTGACATCTATAAATTTATGTGGCAATTACAATTCATAAAAAGGTTGCCACTAGTCAACTAAACTAAAATGAAAAAATAATGAGTATGTCCATGGGTTAGTATTAGGTAAGTCACAACAATCATGACCAAATGGTCTTCATGGCTTAATCTTTAATCCTTTTGGAACCCCAATGTCAAAATGTTATTCATGTGTTTCCCCAAATCACTAGTTACAACTCAAGATGATGATCATTTATTCTTTTGTGAAATATAACTAGTTGTTATTGTGGCTACACAATTAAGTGTTCACATAACATAAATGGCAAAACATTTGAGTGAAGTGGAGTTGATTTGGTGATTTTAAAAATTTTAAAATGACTATGATGGTTATTTACATTTTCACATGGTAGAGTGGCTATGATGCACTCTCAACTCCTTGAAGGACTCAAATGTGAATCCAAGTAGAAGACAACGGAAAAGGAAAGAATCAGGGCACATTCCTTAGTTCACAACACTTTGAGGGGTAGAGGGGCGTGTTGGAGCTCCGGGATGGGACTAAGAAGAGTTGACAAGCTTCACTCACTCACACGGGCCTGCACACAACCCACACAAAGTGGTTAGTGCATAGTTGGAGCACCTTTGGTGCTAAGACGAACCACGGGCAACATGAACACATTAGACTCACCACGACCCGAACTTGAGGGAAGCCACCACCTTCCCCCTTATAGTATACTCTGTGGCTAGCCATGGAGCCCACATCCAAATGGTTTTTCTCTCCCGAGACTCCCGAATGGGGGTCCCGAAATCGTGCTAGTTGGGACTCCTGTGACTTTGAAGCCCCATACCTTTGCAAGCAGGCCTCAGATCAAAATAGGGTCTGAAGCAAATTCTTTCCAACGATATGTCACACACCCTTTGCAGCCAAGTAAATCGGGTCGATTCTCGACTTTTTCTGGTCGGGAGTCAAATCGGTAGTTTGACTTCCAGCCCTTCTTTTGGCCATAACTTGTGTTTCAGACGTCCAAACGAACAATGCAAGCCCATTTTAAACATCTACGTTCTAAAATTTTTTCAATGATATAAAAAATGCCCCGAGCCATTGAGTTTTGACCCCTAAAATTGCTCTCTGAAATTTTGGAAGTCCACCAAAACTCCATCTCCCAAAGTGGAAGTTGCCTTGGGAGTGTGAGGGTTCACTCCCTCATACTCCCTCACACTTTCTTACACTCCCAAGAGTATGTGATGTGACTCTCAGGCTTCTTCTTGGCCTACACCCTTGCAACCTCTTTGCCTTGACTCCCAGGCTTCCTTTTAGCCCACAACCTTGTAACCCCTTTGCTTTGGTTACGAGCCCAAAGCTAAGGTTGTGATAGGCTACATTCATAATAAAGGTGATTGACACATTGGTGACATGTGTCTTGTTGTTAAGGCAAATCCATTTGGTTACGACCTTGTTAAAGGTAAGTTATTATTATTGTTATCTTACTATAGGGTGCAAGCATGATAAAACATTCCAAAATATATCTGAAGAAAATCTTTTAAACATTGACATTCAAAAGGATATTAAAACTTATTTAAAGTTTCATTTTTGAAATCATTAAGCACTTCATTGAGTTATTGTAATTTGAACATAAAGTTTAAGGAATTTTTATATTAAAAAAATGAATGAAAAGTATGTTTTAAATTAATTGGTTGTTCAATTTTTCCAAAATACTTTTACATTAAAACTTCAATAAAATATGATTATAATATGAAAAGTTGAAACCATATCCATACACAATAGGCCTTTATCAACTTGAAAATATAATAATTATAATCGATGTTTCACTTTCATGTAACTTTATTTTGCAAAATTGTGACAATAGTTGCATCTCAAAAAATGCACTTTAATGCATATTAAAAAATGTGGTTTTTCAATATTATACAATGAAATCAAAAAACTTCTTATTGTTGATCATTGCCTTAAATAATATTCATGGATTCAATATATTAAGGTATACCTTATGGATATTTTTTTAAAAACAAGTGTTTTTGACTAGCATACTTTACCATGTTTATGTCTTATAATTACTATAACAATTGGGTGATTAGGAATTTACCCTAGTAAAGTGAACTTTGCTTACCTACCTTTCAATAATTTGATGAACACCTATTAAAGTAATTCAAGGAGATTAGGGTAGGAGGAATGAAAGTAAGATCTTGTTAAAAGTAACCACCACTTATCGTTGTAAAGGAAGCTAGCTACCTAAAGCATGGAGAGATTTGGAAAGGAAAGGTATTATATGGTGTGTGTGTGTGAAGATAATGAAGTAGAATTGTTAGTCTACAATAAGGTAGTTCAAAGGAAAGGACTATTCTAATAGGCTTGGAAACATTTTTATCTAGTTTTTACTTCAAGTTATGTTTTTCTTTTGGGTTTTGAACTCAGAATGGAAGTTGTCATTGTCTCCCTTACTATACCTTGCTAGTTGTATTTTTTGCATTTTGTGAAATTTTCAATTGTTTATTAGCTCTTAATGCAATAGATTTTTCTAGTTCATTTGTTGTTTTTTTTTCAAGTTTGCTAAGTTAACAGTGTATTTCAACTTATTATAGTAGTGGAATTATGTTCTATAATGTTTAAATGAACTATTGTAGAACTATCCCAACCCTTGCAATAGTTCTTTTCCATGTTGGTCATTCCTAGTAGAGTTGCAATAACTTTAGACATTTCATTGGGTCTTAAGAAAGAGGATTTTTTTAAGGCTTTTTACAAAAGGATTACATTTGGCAATTAGATTATTTGCAAAGGGAATACACATAAAGGCACATTGTTCCAACAAAAGGAGCATATCATGCTTCATAGATATAATGTTTTTAGATAGATTCAACCTCTCCTTACTTTCAAAAAACATATGTGATAAGTTGTCACTCAAAAGTCTAGACCATAAACAAGAAATACTTCAAAGCAAATGTTATATCTAAGCAATTCTATATAAACAATAACAAATTGATCATGAAATAATTTAGTAAAAAAAATTGGAAATTAAATCAATCCACCCAAATTAAATCCTAAGTACTTTGAAAAGGATTTGAACCCCAACCCTTAAAAAGGTGCTATCCATTGTAGTTCAAACCCATCATGCACCCAAATTTTGATTAGAAAACAAATTCAAAGCACTTGCAAAAAAATCATTTAAGGAAAAATAGACATATTAGGTGAATGCATGGTATGGTGGTTCATTTTAGCCAAATGTTCCATTCCATAGAAGTCCATGAAAAGTTTGCTAAAGAACATGATTACATGTTTATCATAATATATTATTATAATCATTTATAAATTGATGTTCATACATATGTGAACATTCATATTATATTTGTGCACTTAAATAAAATGATGATGACGTTAGTTGTTTTGATGGATGTATTTTTTTTTAAATCACAATACTTAGAAAAATGTTTTATAAAGTCCATCTGAATAATGGCCCTTTTAAATATTTCATAATCAAACATTTTTATAACAAAAAATTGAAAAAAAAAAAGTTGTAACTCATAAGGACTTATGAAAATAAGGTCAAATTTTAACCATTTTAAATTCCACAAAGCAATATTTGCTAAGTTTTTCAAGAAAATGGTCCCATATATATGTTATTTATTCCATTCTTCAACTTATACTTAATCACTAAAAATCAATTAAATTGAAATCTACTATGAATACATTGATGGTATGCTATTGCAGTCAAGAAATCAATCCATACATTGTCCCTTCAAAAGTCCATTATTAATAATAGGGGTAACATTTTCAAAACAATTATGCTTTTAGTTTCATAATCAATTTATGAATTTAGAGTCAATTATCAATTAACAAATTGAAACATACATTTATCACCACATCCATTTAAACAAAAGGTACCCTGTAGAAATATGAATACAACTCCATAAGTGAGCCACCTTACCATGCATTCACCCTATTGGAAAAAAATGTAATTCAAGTTTGATTCACCTTTGAAGTAGACGTAATAGTGGTAAGTATTAACTAAAGGTTATGTTTCAAATCAAACATTAAATCATGTGATTTGTGTGGACTAACCAAGTAATAAACTAACCTATTCCCACTACTTGGTCCAAGTAGTCATGCAAAAGACTAGTCACTAAATCACCATGCCATGTACAAGAATGGAACTTCACTAATTTCAAACTCCTAGAGGCTTTGGAAAAAGAATTATACATTGAAAACCTTGAGCTTGCATAAAAATATATTGCAAAGATTCAAATCTTCCTTAAATGAAAACAAATATTCCCAAGTTTGAAAATAAAAATAATTCAAACCTTCAAACATGTATCCCATAAATCTTCATGAACCTTGAAAGCACCACCATGACCCAAAATTGTAATGATGAGCTAGTAACCTCAAATGACTTAATATTCTCCAAAATTGGATGCAATTATGGACCTACATGTTGCAACTTGACCAACCATAAGCCAAAAATTCCAAAATTGGAAGCAACAAAAATCTAATTTCATATCAATAGTAAGGAGATTAAAATTATGGCCTCTAATTTTCATTTTGCAAACCACCAAGAGCATGCATTTTCTACCTATGCACAATATTGAACTTTGGTATGCCACTTGGCAAGGGCTTGTTCATACAAAAATTCTTCCTAGTAAAAAAACATAGATTGTAAAATTTGGTGCAATCATCCAAGTGTGTGTTGAACCTCTTTCATAGTCTATTTTTCATGAAATTGATAGTGTTAAATGTCATTCATCCTCGACAAAAACCAAGCACTTGGACAATAGAATCTTAGGCAATTTAATGTATTCCAAAAGCTTATAGTTGAAGATGGTGGATATGACAATTTTTTGCCATTGAACCTTATGACTATATTGAGTTGGTTGTCTTTTCACATGATTACCTTTGCATTATGCAACATGGTCATCTTGAAAAAAAAGCCCTGCAAATCAAGGGTCTATTTTGAGAGTAAGGTATGAAAAAAATTCTCGCTTTCACCAAACACCTTGTGAAATACACAAAATGTGGGCTTCAAAACACTTAGGTGAATGTGAAAATTCGTTTGTGTCTCTTTTCCATTTGTAGCCCATAAATGTGGATACACTTCACCCAAGGTTATCATTACTTCATGTTTTGGGAAGCGGCATTCAAGCTCTTCAATAAGTCCTTGAATTGCACCTTCATATTTTTCTTTAACTTTGCTACTGGCCTACTTAATTTAACATCCTCAACAACAAGTTGTTTTTTCTCCAACACCACTAAGATGGGACTGGTAGATAAGGTATTTATAGTCAACAAATGAAAATGCAAGATAGACAACAGCACCCTCTTGACCATTTAGCTTCAAAAATTAGCTCAAGGGAAGGCTTTAATTGGTTAAAGCGTCAACTAAATTGAAATCATTGAAAATCAAGTCTTCATACTTGGTAAAAGATCAAACCAGAGCCAATATAATTCTTGTTGGTCAACTTCATACTCCACAAAATCAGACATAAAAACATTTCGACTTCATACAATTTTGATCAATGCATGGACACATTCAAGCATAGGAAGGATATACAGGAACCCAAGAATGAGTCTGACAACACATAGAGCATGGAAGTTCTTGGAAGCAACCTTGATCTTGGAACTTTTGGTATACACCTTGATAATTACTTTTCCAAGCTTCACTTGTGTACAAAGAATATTTGATGAAAAAATGTGGGAAAATGTGTCTCAAATAAATGAATAAAACCAAATAGAAATATGCATTGGCCATTGATTAATAATTTAGAAAAATAAAATCCAAGTCATCTAAAACTAAAACAAACCTAGGTGTTGGCACCAATTGAATGTAATCTTTCCTAAAATACTAGTCCTTAGATATAATTTCAGAATCTTAAACCTAACATCATTAAAGCAACCAACCAAAGCCATCATTAACAAAACCAAATTTCCCCAAAAATCTGAAATTGTTTCTTTGTCAAAGATTTAAAGGTCACGCCTCACAAAAACTCCAATTGAATTCATAATTGAAGCAAAAGATCCAAAAAACCCAACAATTCTACCAAAAGAACTTTTGAAGTGGGTGAAATTTGGTTCCTTTCCCCCACCATATGGCCCATAAACTTTGAGGTTGGTATGAAATGTTATTCCTGATACCCCCCGAACTCGTTTGTGGTTTTGAAGTTCATAATGGGTTATTCCTTCATATCCTTCAACTTGTGTCAAGAACTCATGTGGTTGAAATGCAAACTGCAAAAACAGGATCTCCAAATAAGTTTATAAACAAGTGCAAGTTGGAAATACAAATGAGGTGACAAACTCACATTTGCAATCCAAATTCCAATTCTTGCAAAGAAAAGAGTGAAATTGGAGGCAAACCTTTTCTGTCTTAATGACATCTGGGCGTGGTACTCTATGGCCATTGTATTCATACCACCCAATCTGGTGAGACCAAATAAGTGGTGTTTCACCTCTTACATTCCCACCATGTGATGACGTAGCTCTATAGCCATTGTATTCATACTCAATCTGGAGAGACCAAATAAGTGGTGTTTCACCTCCTTCATGACATATCTCGATACTTCTGATGGACATGGGGATAGAAAATCCAACATATTTGCGACCCGATCGGCCTCCCCAAGGCCCTTCCATCTATGGAATAAGAACACAGTTATAAGATGCTCAAAGCTTTTGTTAAGAAGTCAAATATATGACTAAAAGAATTATCCATTGTTGGTATGGCATATATGCCTGCACATGATATATAGTCTGATCTTTGCAATGGTAGTGAAGGACTCTATCAGGCTCATATGACTTGAGGTGATAGCACTCTTGTACCCCTGCGAGCCTGCTAGGGACCTGAGCTAATACTAATCTTGTTCCAGTTTTGTAACAGTTTGAATTCCTGGAATATGTCCCATGTATCCATATGGGATGGGACATATGGGTATGATTTTGTCACATACTAGTTGCAAGTCAGTCTTGAACCCTGTACCAGAACCAGGCTGGTATGAAAATGTGAAGTACCTAATACCAAGATCAGGATGGTATGTGAAAGGTCTATACCAGACCAACACAGGAATCATCCCCCCGCCCCCTTTTCCTCTTTGAGAACCTTCACAAAAATGAAAACCTGCCTTTTTCTACTCAAATGTTGGAAGTTTGATCATTAGAGATTCCAAAAGTTTGGTTCCAAAAGGCAGCTCATGTAGTCAAATCTGGTCACAGATTTAACTTCCAACATTTCAGTCTAAATATTCACGGGTACAAAGGCAGCTAAGATAGTGAAATCTGCTCACAAAGTATTATTCACTGCAGCTTTTGGTCCACTACAATTTGAAATCAGCCTCGGATCCATCTATTTAGATTTCAATCTCTATAAAAGAAGAGGTCAGAAGCAACTGTTAAGGGGATCATTTTTAGACACATGATCACCGGGGTGTGACTGAAGATCATCAATTCAAGTTTTTTCAAAGGGAGTTGAAGCATACCTGTAATCCTTGAAATTCTTCATTTCGGGGAATTTCAACCAGGGTTGATTTATCATCTGGATAGTAAAACAACAGCAAATAAACAAAACATAAAATTGAATTAGCCACAGGAACTCCAATCAGCAATGAAATGCATCTCTGTAACATACATGGACCTACTATGTGGACATGGTGACAAAAACAAAAAAAGAAGTAAAGATTTCTCCAAACTGAAGCTCAAGTTCCTATCATATTGAAGGCTCAGAAAAATTCCCCTTCAATCAGCTCTCAATAGGGGGTGCAGATAATTATGTAATATTCTGCTCCAAACTTATGGCAGACATTAATACAAAACTCCACATTCTGAGTCTCTGTAGCATATTTTCAAGAGCAATGGAAATACCAAACAAGAAGAACCACATGAACAAGGTTTTAACTACACCACTCATAAACTGGACCATTTCCTCAAAACTACTAACTCACCATGGGATCCTAAAGAACTGATAATCCATGTGGAGGTCCCTTGGCCCTTACCCCAGTAAAATTTCTGTCTCAACAGAGGATGACACCTTACACATGACCATGGTGAACCAGCACCCACACTGGTACATTCATCATCTTGAGTAAGACCTCTTGGTGGCAACATTAAGCCCAGAAAATGGTAGATTTGGACTCAGATACCCTGATTTGGGTAAGCAGGGGATATTTATAACATTTAGAAGCAAGTTAAAAGGATTTTGTGGTTTTTACCATGGTACCAATGTGTGGGCTGGTTCACCCAAGGCCCTTTACCCATAAGGTTCCTCCTCTCTCTCAAATGAATCAAAGCTGTGTGTTTATAAAAGCAATATTCTACTGGGTCTTTACCCCAGGTAAGGAATTCGAACTGAGCTGTTTTAGGAATTCACATCCTGTGCTCAAGTCCTGCCTCTTGCCAGGCCCTCATTCCCAAAACAGCCCCATTTTCAGAATTTTTGTAGTGCAACTGGAGTGCACAGTTACTCCCTCACCCCACAAGCAGCTATTATGTTTTCACAGTGAGCTTTACAAAAACATGAAAGTAAAGCCCTACTCTCTGAAGGTTGCTTCCATTTTTACACCACCTTAAGCCCATGGGTGAGAGCATTAAATCAAACTTGTGATGGGCTCTCACCTCACATGCACCCTTATTTTGGTAATGCCCTCACCCACGGGCTTAACCCTACACTTACCCTACATTAGCAATTCAAATGTGAGAAATATAACCCGGGGCTAAGCTGATCCAGGTTACAGCATATACCTGTAAGAAGTAAGCCTTTGATGTACCTCAGCTCTCTGCAAATGTCATGGAAACTAGGACGCGAGAGCGGGTCCCTATGCCAGCATTGAGTGATGAGCCAAGACAAGCGATCAGGGCAGTCTGGTGGCAGAGTTGGTCTCTTCCCATGTCGCACATTATCTTTGAACTTCTTGATCGGCACAAATTCTTCAAACTCAAAGGGAGAAGATTTCCCAGTCATCATCACGGAGCAAAGGATGCCGAAACTGTACACATCTGTTTTCATGGGGTGAAATCTCTCAGGTTTCTTATCGCCAGGCTCAACTTCATACACCTCAGGTGCCATGTACATTGGGCTGCCTATTTTTTTAGTCTGGTGTGAGTATGCAGTACTCTCATTCTTGGCTTTTGACGTGCCGAAATCAGAGACTTTAGCAATCCAGACGGGATTTAGCAGTGGTAGTGACGTTGGCATTCTTGTAGGGTCATAACGA
>Ga0116229_10010111_pt1 | contig 14221 bp, 10 predicted proteins | sample S1TSphgellanicum_3_FD_87313 | JGI IMG/M metagenome (GOLD analysis project Ga0116229, IMG submission 87313) | Host-associated microbial communities from peat moss isolated from Minnesota, USA - S1T2_Fc - Sphagnum magellanicum MG | ecosystem: Host-associated > Plants > Peat moss > Unclassified...
AATTTTAAAATTTAAAATTTTTGTTTTTTCTTTGTTTTTTTTTTTTTTTTTGGTTTTTTGTTTTTTTTTTTTTTCAATTTTGTGATTTTGAAAATTTGATGAACTTTCCAATAATTAGCAAAACTAGTCGAATTTTTACAACTCTAACCCAAAAAACCAAAACAAAATCCTTTTTTTCCCCAAAAAAAGGAAAAAAATTGTCTTTAAAAAAAAAAAAAGGTTTTTTTGTGGTGGGAATTGGGATTGCAGCTTGTTTGGGGTAGGTACTTACTAGTACTTAGGTATGTAAATGCCATTCTGAAATTGGTTTTTTTTTTATTTTTTCTTTTGGGGGTATGTGAAAAATTTGAAATTTGGTGGGGGGGGTATTTCAATTGAATTAACTCTCTCTTCTCTTCCAGTGAGTACTGAGCATCAAATTAATAAGCATTAAGTCGAGTACCTAGTAGGTACTAGGAAGAACTAGGGACCACCATCCCCCATTGACCATGGTTACCTTGTGCAAGTTCTTTAGTTTAGTCACCACTAAAGCCAAGTTAATTATCCCACCTAATATCACTACTCTATACCCTAGTAGAGTTCATTAATCCAATTGATATAGGTTCTATAGTTGGGGTTGATTAGCCCTCCAAATTTTGAGGGATGAGTAATAGGAACTCATATATATATATATATATGAGGGATGATTTTTTTTAATGATTTTTTTGGATGATTTTTTTTTGGAATCCTTCATATGGTCGGTGGGTCGGTTCATCCATGGACCCATTACAAAGATAATTTCAGAAATAATTACCTCATTTTCAAGCTTTAACTATTTCATTTCTTTCTAAATAATTACTTTCTTTTCTTATTAACTTTCTTAAAAATTACATATCTCTCATCTTTATCTACCTCCAATTTATACCTATCTCACTCTTTTTTTTCACATGTGTTAAAATAACATGCGTCTTTTCATGCCCATGAAATGTATATTAATTTAAATTAAATTAAAAAATTTACATAAAATAATGATGAATTATTGAAAACCATATGAAAACCTAAGGTCAGGTCAGGTTAGTTTCGTCATTACATAATCCTCAAAATAGTGAAATGAATTTTTGTGAGGATTATGAAGTTCACATGTTAAAAATCATCATAATTATTATATCATAGGCTATATACACTCTGAATAACTTCGCTACTCATGTGACAATATATCATCATAATAATAATAGATCATGGAAAATTCAATAATTTCAATTTATAAAAATGAATTAATTTTTTAAATTTAAAATAATTATTTGTTTTGTCAATGTGGAAATTGACCCTAGGCTACGGTACCCATGAATGGTTGCATCAATCCACAATCCTTCTTAGGTGTTTTTCATTTACTCATCCATCAAGTAGGAGTAGTGTAGCCTAGTAGTCGTCTTCAACACACATAATTTTTAAAAATAAATAAAAATCAAGGTGGTTTTTACGCCATGTGAACCCCTCAAGTGTGGGTTTTACGAAAAAATTGGGCCAAGGCTCAACTTTGCTCATGAGGCCCTTATTCGTGTGACTTGTGAAGCCTGATGGGGGTATTTTATTGGCCTTGCCTACCAAGTCAAGGATATTGTGTTTAGATTCATTATAGAGCATAGTAGCTTAAGGGATTTTTATAGGCCCCTAGGTTATAATAATAGATCTATTTTTTTAAATATGAGGATTTTGAAAGATAATATTTTGGCTAAGTTGTGTTGAAACTTGAGATTAGTTATAATAGAGTTATAATAATATCTTGAAAGATTTTGGTTTTTTTTTGGAGGATTTTCTGAAGATTATATTTTTGCATGGTGAAATATTTGAGTTTCCATAATTCTTCCTTTTGCCTTAAGATACTTTTTAATGTAAATGGCAAGGCCACAATGTGACACACCCCTTGTTTTCTAAGCTGATGAAGAAAGTGGAAGCTCTCAATCCTCTCTCCCCACCCTCCCTTTTTTTTTTCTTTGTGTGTGTGTGTCTCTCTCTCTCTCGTCAGGAGCACCACAAATAAATTATTGATTGGAGCTATGGACCATGGGTTTGTGTTTTTTTCCAATTTTGTGATATCAAAAAAGTGGCAAATATTTGCAACGAAAAAGAGAAATTAGTCAAGTCAAAATAATGAAAAAAAACAAATTTAATTCCATAATTTTCCAATTCCACAAAATATGTAATTAATTAGTGCATAACCAGGCTAGCTAGCTAGTCAGGAACGACAACAGTAACTGACTGAAAGTAAGGATCCACTTGGGTTTCACCATGGTAACCAGCCCATGTGTGTTGGTTCCACTTTAGTATGTTGAAATCATCCTTATATGTATGGATGTGATTTGAAAAGGGCAGAGGGCATTATGCGATGAGACGAACCGCTTGTTGGAATGAGTGCCGAAATAAATGAAGGCCGGATCTTTTTCAACAAAGAGGTTGCGTGGGGCACTAGAGATGTGGAGGGATGGGGGGTGGGGGAGGCAGGGGACCAAACACGGCTCCTCCGAGGACCCTCCATGTCCGCGCAAGTAGTACTAAAACCGCGTAAAAAGACCCGCGCGGCAGGCAGGCAGGCGTTGAAATAAAAGCAATCGCTTGGTACCTAATCAATGAGAGAACGAACCATCTCATTTCAGTTTTTTTTCTTTTTCCTCTCAATTTTGTCAAGTAGGTGGACTGGCGATTCATCCGCTAGAGGAATGAGCCACATTTGGCTGCAGTTCAGACAGTAAAGTAAAGTAAAGTAAAGGAAATTAAATTAGATTTCACACACACACACAAGTTGCCAGATTTTGAGGAAAATGAAAGTTAGAATTTGCCAGATTTACACGACAGGATTCCCAAATTATTCTACTGTTTGTGTGTGACCTCTAGCCAATTTTGGCTCATTCCTCTGGTGGATATCGCCAGTTCACCTACTTGACAAAATTGGAAAAAAAGAAGAAAAAAAGAACCCAAATAGGTCCTATTACAAAATCAACTTCCATTCTGCATTTTTTTATCATTTCCATTAACAGAATTATGGTACTACTCACTTAGTACATTTTTTTTGCAGCTTTGGAAGTCGTCGTCACGCGTCACCTCTCAACAATCGACCATACATGTACAGCGCAGCGCAGCAATTTTACTGAATTTACACTGGGTGATGGCCGCCACCACCACCACCACCACGCCGACGAGTCTGGAGTCTCTGGACTCTATCTGTAATCTGTTTGTATTAGAGAGAGAGAGAGAGAGAGAGGATCATTATTATTGTTGTTGTTATTGTGTTGCGTGTCTTTTGACATTGGGTGATCGATCATGCAGTTGGGGGAAAAAAAAAGAGCTGATTTATATATAAATCCTCCGCTTTCTTGGACAAAGCTCCAGGAGATTGCTTTGCTGTCCACAGCCCATGCGGCATACTCCTGTCTCCTCAGTCCTCCTCGTCCTCGTCCTCCTCCTCGCAGCAGCAGCAGATCATCATCGTCATCACCTAACCTCTCTATCTCTCTCTCTCTCTCTCTCTCTCTCTTGACCAGCCACAACCACCCAAAGTTGGACCTTCCCAAAGAAGCTCGAGTGTGGGGGGGCTGTGTTCTGAGAACCAGGGCCCTCCCAGAGAGTGGGAACTGAGCGCAGGACGGGTGTCGGGTAACGACCAGTGTTGGTCGGTTATTTCGTTTTCAATAACCGCTGCTGGGTAGGGTAAACATGCCCCTCACTGAACATCACCTAGTGACCGAACACCCCTCTTGTGCAGACCAGCGCTGATGAATGGTCGCAGCAAGCGTTTGAATGTAACCCTATGACCAAACGCCCAGTCTTGAAAAAATATGTTCAATCTTTTCATATAATCCAAACGAAATCTTTTTTTTTTGGTGTGCAATTATGGGCATGGGACAAAGCAATAACAAACAGAAAAAAAAAGGCACAATGTCATATGTAGTCATGTTTGGTTATGGGAAATAATTAGCACATTGTATGTGTAGTCATGTTTGGTTATGGGAGAGGACTAGCCCATTGTAATGCACATAATTGGGTGGGTTTAACTATTTTTCAAAGAACCAACATAAACAAAATGCAAATAAAAAATTGATTGTTTGCTTATGGGGGGGTTTAGGCTCATATTAGAGGGCATGAAACTTCTCATTAATAAACCCTAAACCTAATAGGGATACAATGCACAAGGATCAACAAAGGACTTCCTTTTGTTGAATCCTTCAAGGCACCACATTTATTAGCCCCAAAGGAGAGTCCCCAAAGATTCCTACTATCCATAAAAATTGAACATTCCCTCTAAAAAATAAAATAGGGAACAAATCAAAGTTTACATCAAATGAGTACATCATTTTCTATTTTTAGTATGAGCCCCAAGTATGTCCTTTCTACGAGCTAAGGTAGAAAAACAATTCCAATTTTACTTAGAATTCCTAAATCCTAATGTTGTAATGTTGAAGAATTTTGATTTGATAATGACAATAGAACATGTAAAGAACAATAGTTCAAGTTTGAGAGTTTACTTGTAGAAAATAGGTTTCAAAGAGAAAGTAGAACAAGTAAAAGAACAAAAATTAGGTTCAAAAGTAGATTTGCAAAAGATGAAAGTAAAGCATGTAGAAGAAGGATCAACATCAGACATATAAATTGAAATTGTAAACCAAATTTATAATCAAAGGTTCCAACAATATCTGGATTATTGTTGGATTAAAAAATCCATAGTTCAAAATGTTACATCAAGGAGCTTCAAAAGAGCTAAAGATCAACTAAGTCATATCAATCGTTCCTACACATTTCTCCCCACTACATGCACAACAACAAAAATTGTTGATTTAAATTGGGATGGTTTTGTAGAATTTTACAAGTTATTATACTCTATTGTAACAATCTATGAACATGTTATAACAAAATTTCCAAATTTATTACACTTTCTGGATTCTTGGGTTGTTTATAGGGAAGAAAAAAAATACCTTTGGTGGGGCCAAATCACATTCCACCAAATTATTAGAAGTTGGGACCAAGAATAAATAAGTAATCATGAACTTGATAATCCTTCATAGGAGACAAAGCAACATGTTGCATTTGTAAGTAGTAGACCCTATAGCTAACAAGGAAAATCTTCCCCTTGTTCTTGACCCACAAAGCAAAAGATTAACACCACAGCTAAATCAAATGCCATAAAAAACCAGAAGAAACAAGTGGATAGAAAGAGGGATACATTCCTTAAGGAAGGCTAACATGTCATGGAACATCCCAATGAACTCCGTTGCTGACCACCTAAATGGAAAAACCAAATCTTAGAAGATGGGGCTAGGAGGTGTGCTTACAAAAAAATAAATGCACTAATGATTACATGGATATTAGCAATGCAAGAATGTGAATTGTCAATTAGCCTATAATAACTAAAGATGAAAGTCATAGAGCTAACAGAAATAAGTGCTACACCATTCTGAGGGAATATTAGGCAATAGTTGGTGGTACTCGTTCAAATGCAAATATCTAAAAATCAACATATGACACGCAAAAGGATTGGAAGTTTACAAAGCACATGGGCTGACACCTAATTCATACAATTCTTTTTACACCAACATGCAATCACTGTACAATAACTAACATAATTATAGTTCTTATCATATATGGAACTTTAATGAAATAGGGATTCAAGCTAGTAGATAGTTTGGAATAAGAGTTTTGGCTCGAAGGAGATTTAATACAATTTACAACATCATTCCAAAATTTTGAAAATGGTTAATTGTAAACTATGTAATTAATGTTGTAAGGGGTGTTCTAGCTAATTTTTACATCTTCAAAAATGAGACTAAAACATGACTACATTAAACTCATCAAACCAAGTACTTGTATGGCAATGCAAAAAAAACATGGAAGACTATTTCTTGTTTAAAGAATTTATATTTTTTTCAACAAATTAGTTCCAGGTGGAATGTCCCTAAACAACCAACACTTGTTAATTCTAAATGGACATGGCAACCATGTTACCCTAGAAATAATAGAACAAGCAAAAGAGTTTGGGTTAGACATGATCACATTGCCATCATACACATCACATACATTACAGCCATTAAATGTGTCTTGTTTCAAACCTTTAAAAATAACATTCAGAAAGGTTAGGGATGTAGCTATGTCTAGAAGCAACCACATGGAACCAAACAAAATAACCTTATCTAGATGAGTAGATCAAGCCTTAGAGAAATCACTCATAAAACAAAACATAAAGTATGGGTTTAGGACTACATGTACATGGCCTTTGAACCCAAAGGCAATGGATAACAAGTTTATTAGACCATCAGAGGTTTACATTGCAACAAATGTGAACAATGTAAGGAATGAAAAATATTACACAATATAAGAGGAAGTTGAGAATAATCCCTAATGGTGTACTATTATTGAAAAACTTATCCATGTAACTGAAACAAATCAGCATCCAAGATCTAAAGATTTACCTATCTACAAGTCACAAAATGACCAACATTATTATGTATATATGCCCCATAGCCCTATAGTGATAAACCAACAACCAACAAAGATTGATGTTCTAAACCTAGATGAGGTAATCTCGAAATACTTAGGAATTGTTGTAGGAAATTCAACTATCTCCAAATGTGACCCAAAAATCCATGAGGGTGCATAACCTACTATCGCTACCCAACTATGGAACTTCTTATTTTTTCTTATATTTATGGTTATGTTTAATGGCATGACAACACCCATACTATTTCAATGGTTGGTAAGTAAAGATGTTCTCATAGGCGCTCCTTCTTTTCATTGAGATTAGAATGGTTTTTTGCATTAATCTTTTGCAATCTTTTATGTGCTCCATAATCTATCTATAATTTGTAAGTGTATCTTTGTATGTTATCATTCTTTAAATTGTGAGGTGGCCTTCTTTGTTTAAGGTTAAGATAGTAGTTCTGCAAGAGAAGAAATTGTGCTCTGCACAAAAAGGGCTGAAAACAAAATAGATTATTTTTTTTGTATTTTCCCACTAGAGCTCTGGTCTTGATGTAATACTAAGCTTGGCTTAGGGTTTTTTAAAGATTTTTAGGCAAAATTTTAATTATATGGTAAGGATTTGGGGGTAGAACTAATGGTTGTGAGCATTTACATGTAAGACACACTAAGGGGAAAAACCCATTAATTGATTATTTTTAGTCACATGTTTTGACTAGTTTTGAATACCAAAACAACCTAAGGAAAAAAACAACGGAAAAGGCAATTGCAAAGGAAATCAAAGCATGTAAAAAAAAAGGAAAAGGAAGACATCCAAGCTAAACAAGTAGCAAAAATGGGACCTCCAATACATTGATCAATTCAAAAAAATGTTAAAAAACATGCTAGAACATAGTTCACTACAACCTAGACTCCAATAGCTATTGCTAAAATGGGTCACTGCTTTCTCCATGATTTTCAAACAGGTTTCCAAACAGATCCATGTAAGTACATGGGGGTGAATTTGGGCTACACAACATGGGCTCAACAACAAGCAAGGCTACATGCATAGGTTAAGCAATAGGCACAAAAGTGCCAAATAACAAGACTATTACCTTCTGATAATTGAAAAATAAGGAAGTAATTGGCTAGTTGTTAAGGGAAAGGTAATGCATTTGAACATTAGATGATAAAAATGTAGCAATTAAACAATAGATGAGAGAAGGTAACAACAACTAAAATAAAGGTCAAGGAAGTAGCAATAACAAATGAAGAAAACAACTATAGAATTAAATTAGGTTGAGTTAGGTCAAGGGAAGAACAATAACAAATGAAGAGAATGCACCTACAATTGAAAACAATTAATTCCAAGTTAAAGCAAATAAATGGTTTTATTTGAGAGGAACCAAAAAAAATGAAAAGAGAACTTTATTGCAAATTTTGATACACTTTCTAGGAGCTAGTTAGCAAGCAAGGCTCCAACAAGAAAGCTAATATGAATCAAGATTCATGAGTTCTAACTATTAGGACCTGTAACAATATAATGAATGGGGGAAGGGAAAAAAACACTTATAATCAAAGTTGTTGGAATAAATCATCATATTTTTTCACATGTAGTAGCAACAAGTGCAATGCAAGGTTTTGAACACATGAAGAAGGAAAAAAACACAAATTTTTAAGATCCAGAATAATCTAACACACACTAAAAGCTACAAACTTGGATTACAGAGTTTGTAGGCCTTTTTTTAGTTAAACTACAAGCTACTAGTTATGTCCCCTTGAACAACAACTAATGTTGTTGTTGATCATCATCATCATCAAATATATATATGTTATTAGAACAATAGCAAGAACTAGACATGGTTCAACAAAAAACTTGCTGAAAATAACATGAGTGAATATAACAGCAAAAGGTAAGATATAATTTTTTTGTTGAAAAGAGAATGAACGAAGTAAAAGTACTATTGATGGATTAAAAGATGTTGTTACATTGGGGCTTGAAGGAGTTGTGGCATATTAACAGGCATGGAAAGAAAGAGTGGGAACCACCTTTGGAGCGTTAATTAATACTGCAACTAGAATTGGAACAAGAATAAGAGTGGGAGATGGTGGTAAAATTACTTGGTGGGAGAAATGGAAATTCACATGCACAAACACTTGTGAAAAGAGCAGTGGATTTGGTGAACAAGACATTACTTATCCAAATTACCATTGATTTGGAAACCCTATTTTGGGTATGACTTGAGCCCTATGATCAAAAGTGAACAATTATTTTATCAAAATGTTTAATCCCAATCTTCATCTAGTTTGATATGGGAGTAGATAGAGTTCATTGGTGGGCAAATGTCTGTTTGGTTTTAGGTGATTAAACTAACCAAGATGGGCTACCATTTGTACGATCCATTTTTTTAATCAATTTTTACCCCCCCCCAAACTTTGAAGTAATGTATCTTTCGCATTTTTTATCCGTTTTGAATGATTTAAATGACCATGGGTGTGTTTCTACTGGGCTACATTTTATCTTTAGACCACAACTAAAAAGGAAGTAGATTGAATGAAATAGAGGTGATTGAAACACTATATGTTTAGTCACCAACCTGTTTACCCATGGGTTTTTTTAAAAAGTTAAATTAAAAAAAAAATTAGACCACACAAATTATCAATACCGAAAAATTGGGTTGTCAAATAGGTTATCAAAACATTTGGACAATAATAATCAATTGTGTGTAAAGGTAGGTTATCAAAATAATTTTTTGATAACCGTTTGTTATCTTGTCAATTATTAATCATTATACGGTTTTTAAAATATTGATATTAATCCAGTATTGATATTGTATTAATGTTTAAAAATTGATAACATAAATGGATGATAAATAAGTTATCCAAGTAGTTTATTAGATTTTTGAAATTTCAAATACCATGTGATTATCAATTTAATCATTTATCAAAAAATAAGAACTAGGTTGTAGGTTATTAATAACCAACTTAATAATCAAGATTCAATAACTATCCAACATTGGTAAGGACCAAGAATGGGATCTCTTCTCAAAATGAAGGTCTTGTGCAAGGCATGAAGTGAATGTGGGACTCAAATTCCAAAAATGCATAAGGTGTCATCTTCTCCTTTTAAAGGAATCATATTTGTTTGTTCATAGAAACAAAATTCTATTTGTTCTTTACATTGTGTTAAGACCAAGTTAAAATTCCAATGCACATTCCACTTTTGGAAACATCTTGTATTTTTTTCATTTTAATTCATGAGGTATCATGAGAAAAAATCTAAAAAATATGCCAACCTTTTTACGCAAGGCAATGTCCTGAAAGTGAGGCATTCCTAAAATAATAGCCCCTTAGCTTTGCCTCAAGTAGCCACTTATTTTGAAAATGCCCTACTCCTTGAATGTTACTTTCCACATATCTTCATTCATTTGTGAATGTGTGGGGGTGTGAAAGAGATGATGTTTAGTGACTTTACCTTACACATATCTTTGTTCATTTGTGAATGCATGGGGGTGAAAGAGATGTTGTTTAATAAATTTACATATATTTTCAATTATTTGTGAATGTGTGGGGATGAAAAAGATGATGTTTAGTGACTTTATAACTTGAGATATGGTGAATGGTTGGGGTGAGATTGGTGGTATTTTACAATCAATTATCAACTCATGATACACAAATCTTTTATATGAAGAGGAATTCAAATTGTTTTCAACAATGTTACATAGGAATCCCATTTGTGGATGAGAGAATGTGTATGATTGATAAACCTAATTTCATTTGACATTGTAATATCTTAAATTTTGTTGAGAAGTCAAATGTTCCTACATTAAATGAATAACATCTCTTATGAAATTTAAAAGGGTGAAAACACATCGAATGAACTTGGTCACAAACGATTCCATGATATTTTAATGAATCAAATTTAAAAATTGATTCATGTTTGAAAATGTGTAAATGGTTTCATTGCAATCCTTCTTGAAACTACACATTTGTTCTTTATGTTTAGCTAAAATTTGATGATATTCACTACAATGCCCAAAAACACCTTCAAGTCATCCTTTTGACACTTTCCCAATGCAACATAAATGATAATTGATTGGACAATTGCTACAAGGCACGAAATCCTTTTTACAATCTTCATTTGACATGTGGCTTTCATGTATTGACTTTCAATACCAAATTTGGCATTCATTCATATAGTTTTAAAGACTAAATATCAATATTGAAACCAAATATGACCCATATTATGATAAACATTTGAAAATGTTGCATCAAGAATTACATTATAATTAAATGTATAACTACATCTTAAATCATGATAAAAAATTTTGAACTATTTTAGTTATTAAAGATGTTCAAAAGTCAATATATAATATAAAAATCAAAATCCAATCCCACATAATTAAAAGCATTTTGAAAAGTTCAACACATGTGGACCTTTTTGTAAAGTATATTGGAGGCTATAATATGTTTGAAATCATTTGGAGAAAGGTTGAGTAATTAAATAACACTTTCAATTCTATAACACTGTTTTTATGCATTGTTCAATAAATGTTTTGCATATGTAAAAGATTTCAGAACATAGTTAATTGATTCCAAATTGATAAGAATCCAATGTCATGAATAATAAACACCATTTAAAAAATGGACAAATAATTTATTAAATAAAATTAGTGATGATTTTTCATAGAATGGAAATACATGCTTTCATTACATTCAACAATTGCTTTAGCTCTTTTATTGTGCTTGCCTTTTATTTTATAATTAACAACTTAACAAGCATAATATGGTGCAATTGAAATTTTGTGACATTCAAAGGTTGGGTTCAAATGACATGTTGTGTACATTTTTAATGGTTATTCAGTTGTTTCAATGATGTGGATTGTTTTCTGCAATGATTGATATGCAAATAAAAATGAAAATAATGGTAAATACCTCCACTAAGCTTGTTTTTTAATAATTATCATTGTATATTAATTTATTTCAATAAATATTTTTTTTTGTGAAAAATATTGTAATATGAAATTTGATGAGAATTACTTTTGTTCTTATCTTGCATTTAGTTTTACATAATAAAAATTTATTTGAAACTCACAATAAATGAAGTTGTTATCGCAACCCTTGCATTGGGCTTGCGACCAAGGCAAAGGGCTTGCAAGACTACAGGCCAAGACTAAGCCCGGGAGTCGCATTTTCATGCCCTCGAGAATGCAAAAGAGTGTGAGGGAAAAAACCCTCACACTCCCAAGTGAACTCCCATCTTGGGAGTTGGAGTCCCGGTGGAATCTTGAATGTTCAAAGAGTGATTACAAGGGTCAAAACCCAATGGTTCGAGGAATTCTTCATATCATTGGAAAGCTATTGAAACTTAAATGTTTAAAATGGGCTCACATGACCCATTTGGACATCTGAAATACAAATTATGGCCTAAAGAAGGGCCGGGAGTCAAATTGGCAGTTTGACTCTCGATCACTAAAAGTCGGGAATCAACCCAATTTCCTTGTGTGTAGGTGGTTTGCGACATACCATTGGAAAGCTTGTTGAGAGCTAGAACGTTTTTTTAGACCTCATCTCAATTAGAGGTCTGCACACAAAATTATAGGGTCCCAAAGTCATGGAAGTCCCAACTTTGGTAATTTCGAAACTCCCATTTGGGAGTTCGGGGACAAAAAACCATTTGGATGTGGGCATCGTGGAGAAGCACATAGTATACTATAAGGGGGAAGGTGGTGGCTTCCCCTAAGTTCGGGCCGTGGTGAGTCTTGTGAGTTCGAGTTTGCTCGTGGCTCGTCCTAGCACCAAAAGTGCTTCAACTATGCATTAATCAACTTGTTGTTTGGTTTGTGCAGATCCGAGTAAATGATTAAGTGCTTGTCATTTTTCCTAGTCCCATTTCAAAGCTCCAACACGCCCCTCCATCTCTCAAAGTGCTACGAGCCAGGGAGCGTGCCCCGACTCTTTATTCTTCCGATGTTTTCACTTCAAACTCACATTTGGAGTCTATCCAAAAACTAGAGGGTGCGTTAGTTGTAATGTTTGACTTTTATAAAATTAATTTTGACTTTTGAAAATTTTGTGATGGATTAACCTAAATCAACATTAGCCTCATTTGTGAAACATTCCTTTAGCATCCTAAAATCTTGTTGTTAGGATCTAATCACAAACCTACATAGATGATAGTATTATATCATCAAAACTTAGAAGCATCTTGAACAAATGCCTTAAATAGTGGATATTTTTAATTACATTTCAAAATTAAAAATTCAATAAAATCAATCTTCACAAATACCCTAGTACAATTTCAAATAGTTCTTGGATATCCACTTATTATTATATAAAATTGATATTTATGAACTCCATTGTGGATGTGGTCAATACAAAGAAATTTTTGCTAATGAAATGGGAATTTGGGTAGGGGGTTTTATATAGAGAGTGATTGGATTGGGTCCATCCAATAGGAAGGGGTTTGGGTTTCATCCTATTGGTGAGTGAGTGAAATGGGTTCATCCAATACCCCCCTCACCCATATCCCTTCCTACCAGGGAATGAATTGTTGGTTATGCAATAGTAGTATGCAATGTTTTGTAATTGTGATGCAACAATATTCAATGAGCTCATGGGGGATGCAGTTGTGTGTGTTTTTTGTGATTGAAAGCCTTCTTGGTAATGAAAGAGGACTATTGCATTGACATGGTATTATTTATGTGTGATATCTTATTTCAATTTTTTGTCCTTGGTAATTATGTAGCAAAAGAGGTTCATTTGCATGTTGTGCCATAGATGTGGATTCAATCTCCACCCAAGTTTTTGAAGCCATTTCATGTTCATATGAAAACACTGAAAATAGGGCTTTTCAAGCCATGAATAGTTACAAGACTAATTGAAATTTCAGGGGGGATGATGTTGGGGGACACATAAGACATTTATATGGCACATCTTGGCACATGTTAGGCTTAACTGGTTTTCACCAAACGCCAAAAACAAGGAAAAACTTTCTTAGGTTGATTTGGCATAGATGGGCACCCAATTGCTTCAAGCAACTTTGGTTGGTTGATGCTTAGTGTCAAATCAAGAGTTTCCCCTTAGCTTTTATGTGCTTTAGGTTGTAGGCATTAGTTTTGTTTGAAGGTTTATTTGTTGTTGGAAAAGGAAAAAGTTAAGCCTTGTTTGCACTTTGAGTGTCAACAATAAATTAAATCCTAAAATAAAATAAAATGATATGTGTGAATTTGTTAGTTTTGATTGTGTTGGGTGTCAATCTTGTATTGCATAACAAGCTACTTTTTTTCCACATAATTCAAATGAAGGTTCAACTGGTTCTTCCCAAGTCATTTTAAATTTAAAACACCAAAAGTATCTATGGTGGGTAGCTTCCAAATTTTGGGACTTTTGGAACACCTAAAGAAATTAGAGCCAAACCAATTCATTGGGATCCACCCATTGGGATCCAACCCTTCCCCCCCAAACAACAAGCCATGGTTATGATATTCTCAACATGATGGTGGAGTGGACTTATTGTCCTTTGGTGAGGTATCTGATGTAAAATGCTACTGAATTCAATGGTGAAATTTCCTTGAACAAGGAAGGATTGTTGTCTACAAGTAACATGACCCCCACTTTGGATTACCTAGCCAAAAAAACAAAAAAGAAAAGCTAAAAAGAAAGTTGAAGTCACTACAAAGTCTATTCACCAAAATGGTGAGGTTGCAAGTTTTGGATCTCAAGGATGGAACAGTTGACTTGCCCAAAACAATGCCTCCAAAACAGATAACAAAACAAAATTATTACTATAAAAAAA
>Ga0116229_10010113_pt1 | contig 14219 bp, 11 predicted proteins | sample S1TSphgellanicum_3_FD_87313 | JGI IMG/M metagenome (GOLD analysis project Ga0116229, IMG submission 87313) | Host-associated microbial communities from peat moss isolated from Minnesota, USA - S1T2_Fc - Sphagnum magellanicum MG | ecosystem: Host-associated > Plants > Peat moss > Unclassified...
AAATTTTCCAAGTGTGGAGGGGGAGACTCACAAACAAGCCCAGTGCTGTCAACATTGTGCTGTTGAGATACAGTGAAATCATTCAACTCCACATCTGCATTGTTTCTCTGTCTGCATTTCAACGTTGTGATCACTAAATAAAAAATCAGCTACCCATCAGGTACAATATCCATCAAGCAAATAAAAATCTGCCTCTTAAAGATTCCCAAAAAACTATGGAAAAATCCAGATTTCCTTCCCCCTGTGTATACACATCCCCCATGTGCTTAGAAGCTTACCACAAACAAATCTTCACTTGAGGCGTTGAAGGCATGGCATATTGAATGATCACTTCTCGACTCTTTAGATCAACTCCAAATGAAGCAGTGGCAAGTGTCATCATGCTCACAGGACAGCAGGGAATGACATTGAACCGTCCTGCAGGCCGTCGTGAAATGTTTTGTAGCTCCACCTTTGCCTAGAATCCTAAATTGCTGCAGCCACAGAATCAACATATGGATCTATCCATCTATCGATCGATCAATTCTTACTATGTCCACCTCACTAAACTTCTGCGGGCAATCTACAAAGTTGGAAGGACGCAAAACAAAAGCTCGTGTTTTTGCTCATGTTTTTGTGGCAGCTTACCAAAAACCGTGAGAATCAAGCAAGGAGTTTTTTCATTCTGATCAGTAAGGAGAACTGCACCTGGAATTATTATTCTAGAGTATGTTGTTGTTGTTATAGGGATTGATGAGGATCGAGTCTTAAAAGTAAGGTATTGTGCAATTGGTCTACTACTATGATCTGCTTTGAGAGCAGATCCAGGACAAGGTGGCTTCAACATTTGGGTGCTTCAAAGAGTCAAGGTTCAGAGGGGAAATATTGGTTGAGAAATGTGACGATTGTCGGGAATTTTTTCGGGTCTAGGAATGACAGATCTCACCTGGTTTTCTTGAAGAGATCAAGCGGCCCAGCATGCTCCACCGCAGTGACGATGGTGATGGTGATGATAGCGTTGAGGAAGAAGAAGATGAAGTGCCATCCACACTAGTAGCATCAACACCCTCCATTACCTCTCTCTCTCTCTCTCTCTGTCTCTCACTTGACCTTGGAAAACAGACACAGAGAGAGAATAAAGCAAGCCCAATTCACAGATTGCAGATCAGAGAACTTCTCTTCAAAACAACAGTCGCATACCACAAATCTGATAGAAATCTGTTTTGCCCATCAATTCTCTCACTCTCTCAAGTTGCCCAGACTTTTTTTCACAAAAAACCCAGAGAAACCCAACTGCAGATTTTCGGCCATCTCCCTCCATCCACTGTTTCTGCCTAAACCCTAAACCGTACCAAGAACTGCAACCTGAAACCTAAACCCTTTTCTTTTCCTCCCTATTTTCTTTTTCTTCTTCTTCTTCTTCTTCATTACTTAGATTTTCTTCTTGTTTTCTTGTTTCTTTTCTCTTATGCAACAACGAGCTCATAGGGTAACTTGCTCCTCTTTATTTGTTTGTTTGGCAATGGAGTTCGTCAATGCGTTTTTCGTGTTCAAGGGGTGTGAGAGAGCCCTCAACACCTTTCTTCTAACATCATCACCCCTCCTCCAAGCTTCAACAATCCTCAAAGTAAGTTTCATTCTTGGGAACTTTTTTTAAAAAAGTTCATGTGACTTCAATTGCAATTTTTTAACTTTTTTGTGAGGTTCTTGTTGGATATCAACTTCATATCAAATTATTTAAGTTATTTTTATCAAGTTATATTTATTTGAAATATTTGTGTTACGTACATATACTTTTGGAACTATGAAGTATGGTAAATAAATTTACTTAAATATCTATATTTAAGTTTAATGTGAAATATTTCAATGCTTGAAATGATAGTTTTGTTTATGTGCTTTTTAATGTAGGTAACATTTGCATGGGGTGTTCACTTCCTATTTAAAGTAGGCAAGAGTTCAAGGTTGAAACATAGGTCTATATCAACATATGTGTGATCTTAAGGTTAGGTGGAAAGCTACTAGTAAAAATTAGTGTTTTTATTATCTCTATTTTTTTATCCATCTATTGTCAATTTCTAATATGGTATTAACATGAGGTTGCTTTTGAGGAAGGAGAAATTGAAGTTGTTTTTTGTACAATTTTTGACAACTTTGAAACATTGGGTGTGTTTTTAATTTTTTAACTTTTTGTTGAAAGTTTTCAAAGCTTTAAGTGCTTTATTATTGGGTATTGTTCTTTTCACAATCATGGCATTCATTTTTGATGTTTGATGTATTGAGAAATTGCATGGCAACAATTTTCATACAGGGAAGATGAGGATGGAACTTTTCCTACATGAAAAGGATTTGTGAAAAATCACCTTGAAAGAATTATTATTACTAAAAATTGAATTTTGAAAGATTGTTCTTAAAAAAGGCATTTTTGAACATTGTTTGTTCATGAAGAAAGACAAACTAGCTCATGAAACAATTTTTCTAAATGTTAATTTTATGTTGCATCATTTAGCTCATGCAAAATTTGCAAAAGATTCATGAAATAATCTTTGTGCAACATTTGAAAAAAAAAATGTCGATAACAAATTACAACTATGTCAAAAGCTTTACAATCTTATGATGGAAGAAGGCACCTTAATGCAAATTCGTATTGACAAGCTTTGAATGATTGTAAGTTAGTTAGTAAACATTGATCATCAAGTTTCTTATGAAGATTTGACATTCACATTTTAAAGGAATTTGTCACCATCCTATCATACGCTATTAGATTCATTTAATATTTGCATTGATCAATTATTGCAAGAAGAATTGTAATGTATGCGAGATATACAATTTAACTATGGTATAAAACATGAAACACTAATTGTTAAAGGTGTTTTTGGGGAATTCAAAAGGGGTGTAGATTGGAGGAAGTTCAAGAATGAAAAAAAAAGAAAAAATGAACTTATTACAATTGTGACATTAAAGGTCATTTTGCAAAAAAATATCACAAGAATAAACAAAATTAGAAGAACAAATTCAAAGGTTTTTCACAAATAATCATAATAAACAAAATTGAACTTCTTATGACTATTTTATCTATTTTTTTAATTTGCATGAATGCATGGTTTGTTAATTTTAAAGCTTTATAACATCTGACTTTTTGGAAAGAAATATTCTCAACCTTTGAAGAGTTTACGTTGAATCATAAAGTATATATTGGAGACAATAGTATGTTTGATGTATGTGGAAAATGCATTATTGTCTTCAACTTACCAAATGGGATTTTCATGTAATGGAGATGTGTTGTATGTCTCAAAGTTGATAAATTTTTGAATTGGTTAGTTAAGTAACATAACAAAGCTTTGAGGTGGAATTTGAAATCACTTAATGTTGGTTGAAGTCTTCTGATTCAAATAAGGTGATTGTTGAAGTTATTAAAAAAAAAAATTATATAAGTTGGTTGGAGTTGTTTAATCATTAATTCCATAATGTAACACCGTTTGATTAAAAGGAATGACTTGTGACATCAAAGATTTAGACATGTTTATATGTAAACTTTAATAACCATGGAAAGAAATAACCTCATTGAAGGCATGGAACTCAATTGAGATCATGACTTGAGTTTTTGTGATGGATGTGTGTATGGTAAACACCATTATACCCCTTTTTTTTTAAGTGGGGTTCTCATGCAAAGGAATTTTTTAGGATTGTGCACACAAACATGTGGTCCCATGGCAACATTTCATAAATAGGCAAAATATTTTCTAACTTCATAGATGATTTCTTTAGGAAAACATTTTAAAATACAATGAAAATTAAATTTGGTGTTTAATAAGCTTAAAGTTTTCAAAATTTTGATAAAAAATCACATGTTATAAAAAATAAAATTAAGGTAATTAGATGTGATGAAAGAAGAGAATATACTTCTAAAATTTTCAATACATTATGCAAAGAGAATGACATTATGAAGCAAATAACCATTCCATACACGTTACAACATAATGATGTAGTTAAAAAAAATTTGAACACTAGTTGAAAATGTGTGATGTATATTTCGACATATGAAATTGAATCATATATTGTGGGCAAAAGTAATGGAAATTACAACATATATCCAAAATTGAATCCCTACCAAAGCAATTTCCAACATGACACCAAAAAAAGTTTAATGTGAATACAAACCTTTCACAAGTCATTTACATGTTTTTGATTATGTTGCATCTATTCATGTACCAAAGGAAACAAGGACAAAGTTGGATACCAAAGGTGTCAAATGCATATTCATGGGTTATTGTGAAAAAATTAAAATGTATAAATTGTACAACCAATAAGTCTATGTTATTATCAATTGTGATGTTATCTTTGATGAATTCATAAAATTTAACAAGGAAATAATGGTTTCAAGGTTGGATTATTGATTTTAAAAAATGGTTTTTAAATCAAAAATTAAAGATGGAAGATGATTTTGTTTTCAACAAATGAAGGAAAATCCAATAGTGGTTGGGAAAGATGTGAAATCCTTCATGTTTTTTTCTATTAATGTTGATGAACCCCATTTTTTTGTGAAAACTTTGAATGGTGAAAATTCACAACATTGGAAAAAGGCCATGGATTTTAAATTTTAGTTTATACAAAACAATACGACTTGTCTAAATATTTATTTCTCTTCCACCCAATTGTAAACTAATGAATTACAAATGGATCTTCTAGATCAAATATAATGTTGATGGATTTGTGGCAAGACACAAGGTTTGTTTGGTGGCCAGGGGACTTACACAGGTTGAAGGTATTAATTTTAATGAAACCTTTGCCTTTATTGCATGGATGGAATCAATTTGAATTATGCTTGTAGTTGCAACCATTGAAGATTTTGAAATGCATCAAATGGATGTTAAAATTTTGTCTTTATGAATAGAGATTTTAGAAAGAACATATATATTCGATAACCTAAAGGCTTTGTGATCAAAGGTAATGAAAATATGGTATATAAACTTCAAAAATCTTTGTAAGATTTGAAGTAATCTCTTTGTGAATGTAACCAAAAGATTAATGCATATTTCTTATCTCAAAAGTTTGATAAGAGTTTTGCCAACCATAATGTTTATTTAAAAAGAATTCAAATTTTTTTTAATGTGATCATAACTTTATATGTTGATGATTTAATTGTGGCCTCTAATGACTTGACTTTGTTGAAAGAAACAAAGGGTAATTTTTAGAAGAAAATTGAAATGGTGGATCTAGGTGGAATTTAGTATTGCTTAAGGATATAAATAAATTAAATTTGACAAGACCAAATGATTTATTTAAATCAAAGCAAGTACATTGGAACTATATTTAAGCAATTTGGAATGGCAAAAAATAAACCAATACAAATTCCCTTCATGACCAATTATAAACTTTCAAAGGATTTGGGTTCTCAAAATGGTACAGACTTGAAAGTAATTTGGGTTATCCCATTTCAAAATGTTATTGGAAGTTTCATGTATGCAATGGTATGCAAAAAATTTGATATTGGACATGTTGTGGGGTTTGTGAGTTAATTTATGGCTAATTTCGAACAATCACATTAGATTATAGTGAAACGAATTTTCATTATTTGGAAAGCATAATGGATTTTTGGTTATGTTTGAAAAGAAGCATCAAGGATGATATTATGGGCAAGGTGCATTTTGACAAAGATCTTAATCGTAACCGAGGTTATGCACACTTTGAAAAGAACATAAACCATAATCAGGGTTTTAAAAAAAACATGAAAGTCAAACTCATTTTGATGAAAATGTAAACCATAACCAAAGTTTGAAAAGGAACATAAAGGGCCATGTGCGTTCTAATGAAAATGTGAGCCATAGCTAGGGTTCGGAAAAGACATGAAGGGCTAGGCACATTCTAACAAAATTGTAAACCATAATTAGGGTTATAAAAGGAACATGAAACACCATGCGCATTTTAATGGGAATATAAATAATAGTCATGGTTCCAAAAAGAATATGAAAAGCCATGCAAATTTTCATAAGAATATAAGCGATAATCAAAGTTAAACATGTTTTGAAAGGAATGTAAGCCATATCCAAGGTTCTAATAAGAACATGAAAGGTTGAATGCGTTTTGAAAAAGGTGTTTATCATAACCAAGGAAGTGACTAAAAAATATTGGCCAAATGCATTCCAAAATGAATGTTTACCAAATAAAATATTCCAATATTAAAGATTATGATATTGTTTATGGAGGCACACAAACGTGTGCCTATAATGTTGCAAATTGGGCTAGCAATATGGATGACTATAAATCCACATTAGGTTTTTTTTTTTAATTAGGAAATTATGTTATTAATTGGAATAGTAAAAAATAAACTTTTATTGTTATGTCATCAACAAAAGTTAAATATATCATAGCTTCACAAAAAACAAGGCAAACAATGTGGCTTTCATCATTTTTTGGGAACATTAGTGTTCCACAAATGAAACCCATTGTCATATATGATGATGATCAAAATTGTATATATTTATTAAAGAACTAAATCTTTCATGTTCGCATGAAGCATATCAATATTCATCATCATTTGGTGCGAAAAAAATTTTTAAAAAGATTTTTTTAAGTTGGTGTATTACAACACAGAAAATAAGGTTGTAAATATTTTGACCAAGGGATTTTCTATTGACAAGCACAAATATTTTTTACATTTGATGGGTGAGATTAAGTACATAACTTGATAGTTCATTTAATGGGGGTGTTGGATATCAATTTTTTACTAAATTATTTAAATTATTTTTATCAAGTTATAGTTATTTAAAATATTTGTGTTACATGCACATACTTTTGAGACTATGAAATACATTAAATAAGTTTATTTAAATATTTTAAATTAAGTTTAATATGAAATATTTCAATGCATGAGATGATGGCCTTGGCCATATGCCTTTTAGGCTAGGTAACATTTATATGGGGGTATTCACTTCCTATTTAAATTAAGGAAAAACTCATGGGTGAAACACAAGTTTGTAACAACATATGTGCAATCCTAAGGTTAGGCGAAAAGCTTGTAGTAAAAATTAATGTTTTTATCATTTTTATTTTCTCATTGATCCATTGTTAATCTCCAACATTTTCTTGTATTATTTAGTGATTTTTAAAATTTTCTTATTGTAAAAGATTAAATTGTTTTTGATAGAATGTGTTTGGCAAGGTAAAAGGTCCAAATGTGTTCGTATTGGTGAATTGTGTTTGGAAAATTAAAAGGTAAATTAACATTTGATGCAAAAGCACTCATCTTCTGATCAATTTTATATCGTTTCATCATTCAAATGACCTTTTCCATTTGGAAGATCAATTTCAGTAAAATGTGATAATAATAATTAAGATTCTAAAAATGTCATTAGGCCAAAACATGGTTTTCATGACCAAGACAACTTACAACTATTGTCCAAATATAATCATGTAATCATATTTATATTTCAATTGTTGTCCTTATTTTGACTACAACCATTATTAAAATTACATGACTATAAATATGACTGTAAGTAATTACATGACTATAAATTACAACTACACAATTAATAATCATGTTGAATATAGTTGACATTGTTTGACCAACTATAAAAAATTAAATAAATATGAAAATGTAATTAGTTTTAGTACAAATCGGCTTACATTTAACCTAGGTTTGGCTTTGGTTTGACCTACTTTAACCTCTATATTTTATTTGATTGAATATAAACTTATAGGTTTAACATCCTCAATTTAACTTTTAATATTAACTTCCATCAAATTTAGTTTATAAGTTTAATTTAAGTGACCTCATTTAATTTATGTACATTTGTTTAATTTAATTTAGCAAATAACTTACTGTTGCCCTAATTGTTTTTAGGTAATCCAATCCAACCAAATTTAACTGAAATTGATTAAATTAACATAATTTAACCTAAATATTTTGAATTAACCAAATTTAACCAAGTTTTGATTACTTTACTTTAAATATCCAATTTTTATCATGTTTCACCTAAATAATTTAATTTTGTCAATTTTTGCCTAAATATTTTAATTTCATCAAATTTGCCAACTAAACCCAATTCTTTCAAATAACCTAAATTAGCCAAATATAACTTAATTTAACCAAATTTAATTAGGTTTTGGCAAGCTTAATCGAGTTTAACCAAGTTTAATTTAAATAATCTCTTTAAACCAAATTTAACTTAAATAATTTACTTTTCCCAAGTTTTGCCTAGTATAATTTAATATAGCTTAATATAGCCTAATTTATCCAAATATAACCTAATATAACCAAGTTTAATTTAAATAACCTACTTTTGCCAAAGTTGGCATAATATAACCAACTTTATTCTAAATAACATATTATAATCAAGTTTGGCTTAATATAAGCAAGTATCACCAAATATAGCTTAATTAAACCAAGTTTAACCTAAATTAATTAATTTTGTCAAGTTTAATTTAATATAACTAAGCTTACCATAAATAACCTACTTTAGCCAAATCTAACATAGTATAACTTAGTTTAGCCAATGGTAGTTTAATATAACCAAATATAGCCTACTTTAACCAAGTTTAACCTAATATAATTTAGTTTAATTAAGTATAAATTTAGTATAACCAAGTTTAGTCTAATATAACCAAGTATAACATAATTTAACCAAATTTAACCTAAATAACCTACTTTTGTCATATTTAACTTAATATAGCCTAATTTAATCAAGTATAATTTAATATTGTTAAGTTTAGCCTAATATAACAAAATATAGCTTAATTTAATTAATTTTAACCTAAATACCTTACTTTTGCCAAGTTTAATTTAATATAACCAACTTTAGCCAAATATAGTTTAATATATACAAGTTTAGCCTAATATAGCCAAGTATAGCCTAATATAACCTAATTTAACCAAATATAGCCAAGTTTAATATAATATAACCAACTTTAACCAACTTTAATTTAATATAACCTAGTTTAACCAAATATAATTTAATATAGCTAAATTTAGCTTAATGTAATCAAGTATTTTTAAATATAATTGAATTTAACCAAGTTTAACCTAAATAACATACTTTGGCCAAATTTAACCTAGTATAACCTAATTTAATAAAATATAATTTAATATAGCCAAATTTAACCTAATATAGCCAAGTATAACCTAGTTTAATCAAATATAGCCAAGTATAATTTAAATAACTTAGTTTTGCCAAGTTTAGCTTAATATAACCTAGTTTAACTAAGTATAATTTAATATAGTCAAATATAACTTAATATATTCAAATTTAACCAAGTATAACCGAATTTAATCAAATTTAACTTAATTACTTTACTTTTGCCAAGTTTAACATAATTTAACGTAATTTAACCTAATTTAATGTAGCCAAATTTAAGTTAATATAGAAATGTATAGCCAAGTTTAACCTAAATAACCTGCTTTTGCCAAGTTTAACTTAATATAACCTAGTTTAGCCAAATATAATTTAATATAAACAAGTTTAGTTTGATATGATTTAGTTTAGCCAAGTTTAATTTAATCTAGTCAATTATAGTTAAGTTCAACCTAAATAACTTACTTTTGCCAAGTATAGCTTAATATAACCTAGTTTAACCAAATATAATTTAGTATTGCCAAGTTTAGCCTCTATACCTTGTGCAAAATGATCACCATCATAAGAAAATAACCCAAAGAAAACAATGGACTATAAATAAGAAAAGAAATCATGTCAAATCATGAAGACAAAGTGAGTGTGGAATAGGGAAGGGATATTGAGAATAAAATTTTAAAAAATACACACAAATGAAATTAGGGTTGAAAAAATGCAAATGGATTTGTCAACTTAACTTTAAGAGAAGAAAATGGATGTTTGGTTTCCCAAAAACTTATAGGGCAATGTTGATATGAAAACTAGACTTTATATATTGGCTAGTTTTTGAATCATTGCACTAATAGAAAAATGCCTTTTTTTTACTAGTCTTTGTAACTAGTTTTTAATCTTAGGCAACAATTACGACTAAAATCCTTTTAGTTGCCTTGGACAAATCACATAGGACAATAATTATAGGCAACATGGATTGTGAATGTAAAAAAAATACAATTTCATCCTTTAACTTATTGTATTTGTATTTTCATTTGTGACTTACCATGTGACCTAAACAACAAATGATGTGTTGTCACATGGCAATATTAAAAATATTTAATCTTGAAAATATATATCCACATCATTCATTTTGGATGGTTTTAATATATGACACGTGGAAAAATAACATATTTCCAGGTGGCATATAAAAATTATGTCCATTTATGTTTAAGGCCAATTATATCCATTTATTTTTTGAAAGCAAATTTTTTTGATGACACGTGGCATGTTGAAACACTATTTTATATTTAATATTTTAATTAATTAATTAAATTCAGATTATTTAATTTAAATTCAATAGGTAGGTTTAGGCTAGTCAAGTAGGTTTACTTGACAATCCTATTTTTATCTTGGGTTTTAGCCTTTAGGGTTAAGCCTCGTTTATTGGCTCATCCCTTGAATGACACTTTCACTTTCAAGCCTTCTAATACACCTATTTATACTACATATGAAAATAATGAAAGACAAACAAATGGATTAAACATCTTAGTTGCAAGTGTCACCAACCCAATCACAACTTATTTGTAACTACTTCCTAGTACCCAATGTGCTATTCTACTTTACTTTACCTATTAACTATCTCCATTATTATAAGTAATAAAACTTAATAAATAATAATAGTATATTATTATTATTATTATTATTATTGTAGCTAGTACATAATCTAGCTAGTGATTTTATTATTATTATTATTGTCTCATTCGTTCTAGCAATAATCATAATAATCAATACATAATCACATTGATACTAAATACAAGTTAAAAAAAAAATTCAAAACCTATAATATGCCTTTAATAATAATTCATGTCATAATATAAAATATAATATTAATTTTTAAAATTTACATTCTTTTACTACAACAAATATTTAGTAATAACAATAAGAACATTGATTAAATTATTATTGAAGCTAGTGGCTAGATATTTTTTCATTAATTAGTTTTCTTTCTATCTCATTTGTTATAGTTTTTATTATAAAATTTCCAAATTGAAATATCACATTTTAGAATTCAAATATCAAATTTCAGAATCAAATAATGTTTTTCAAACTTCAACTTTCAACTTTCAAATTCAAATTAAAAATTTTCATAATTCAAATATATAATATAAAATTGAAATATTTTTATTTCAAATAATAAATTTCAAAATTGAATTATCGATTTTCAGATTGAAATAAGTATTTTAAATAACATTTAAATATCCATTTTTACTCAATTAATACTTTTAAAAATTCAAATATTCATTTTTAGATTCAAATAATTTTTTTCACACCTGAATATCAATTCATGGGTTCAAATAAAAGTTTCCAAATTAAAATAAAATTTTTAAAAATTATAATTATAATTTTCAGCTTTGAATAATAATTATCAGAACTGAAATATCAATATTCAGATTCATATAAAAAATTTCAGAACCAAATATCAATTTTCAGAATTGGAAAATCGATTTTCAGATTCAAATTACAAATTTTAAAACTCAAATTACAAATTACAAATTGAAATTACAATTTTCAAAATTGAATATTGATTCTCAAATGCAATAAGTTTTTTCAAATTCAAATAATATATCAAATAATGTTTTTCAAAATTTAAATATTTATTTTCATAATTCACATTACATTTTTAAAAAGTCAAATATCAAATTTTTAGAATTGAAATATAGCATTTTAGAGTTTCAAATAAAAATTTCAAGATAAAAGTAAAAAAATCAGAATTTAAATACTAACTTTTAAATTGAAATAAGAATTTTGGAATTTCCATAACAAGTTCCAGAATTGAAATCCTAATTCTCAGTTTCGAAATAACAATTTAAAAATTCACAAACAAGTTGTAGAATTGAAAGATTAATTTTCAGAATGAAATAATTTTTTTTGAATTTACATAACAATTTTTATAGTTCAAATATTAAGTTTCATATTCGAAATATCAATTTCGAAATTCAATATATGAACATTGTACATACATATGCATTATTAATATACAAAAAAAGACATATTTATCATACGGATAATATATCTTAAATACAATTTGAATACATACATAAAAATATTCCCCTAAGTCACCATAGAATATCTCTAGTTCAATGCAACCAACTTGGTGATTATTACGACTAATGCAACATATAAACCTATTGATGGATGAAAATAGACATAAAAACCATTCAACCCATATGATGAAATTATCAATAATCATAACAAAGTCACAACAATGATCAAAATAGTTAAAATTTGATTTTATAGTTGCAAAAACTTTCAAAATTAGGCACAAACAACTATAAATCACATGTAGTCACAAATGTAATGGTTACATTTGGGTTGATTTCTACTAGTGTTGGTTGATGTCTAATATTTCATGTGAAATGATAATTATTATCAATTTCAAACTCAAAATGCTTCTTATAACAATGCAATAGGTCAATAACATGATTTAAACTTCAGTTTTGAAGCACATCATTGTGAAGACAAATGTTGTTAGAAATGGCACAAACATATTTTGAAAGTCCTTTATTTACTGCTTTTGCTTAGGTTTTGTTTAGGGCTTTGTAACATAGTTGATCTCTCAATCTTGTTCCATTTTATTTCCAAAAGTTGATTCCCTTTGTCACAAATGACATCTCCAACATTATGACCAAACACCATCATCAACATCATGGCCGATATCATCACTAGCATCATACCCAATGTCATCATGGATGGAGATATGCACATTCACCTTTCATCCATTGTACATCCATAATGTAATTACAAATGTGTCCAAGAAGGTTCCTTGAAATATTTTGAGATATTTTCCTTGAGCTAGGTCCCATAACATGTATAAGTAAATGTAATTCCCTTCACATTACTTTTAGTCCATTCAACATAAGTTTAAAGTATAATCTTGCACCATAGCCTTGTTGTTTTCATGTTTTCATGCATTTTATCATATTGTGATGTAGCCAAGGTGGAAATCATTGATAAATCAATCTTAAAAAAAGGATATTAGTATAGATTTAGTTAAAAATATTGCTGATTTTTCTAAAAATATGTAATATATAACATCTTTATAATATTAATGTATTAGTATAAGTTTGGCTTACAAATTTTCATATTTTTATATATGCTTAAATAAATGGTTAAGATTTGGGGAATAATAAAACTTACATTTTATTTATCTTAGTTGCAAATTATTTTGCATGATAATAATTTTTTTCTTCAAAATTCATTTAATAAAAGCTTATTTTAGGTTACATCGGTTGTAGATAGGTAAGTATAAATCAAGTCATGAAAGCATATTTTTTCTTTTAAAAAAATAAATTTTATTTAGTTATAATTAAAAAATCCTTCAAGACTATATTTACACACACACACACACACATACCTTTGAAAACCTTTTAAGAATAAATTTTCATTTCCTTCATTTGAACAAAACATGAAAAAAAGAGACGAATGTCAAAACTTGAGTTTATAAAATAATTTGAAAATAAGCATGTTATGCGCATTTTTTAACACATTATGCAAAAAATTGTCAATTGATCTATAATGATTTGCACTTCAAGTTCTTAGTGCTTTCATACCCCAAACTTGATCCTCCCATAACCAAATTTGGTTCTTTAAATCTTGATAAGTGAATATTTCCACTATGCTCCTTGGCAATTATGGTGCACTCAAAATTCTTTTGCACTCACTTGGTTTTGTTAGATATTTTTGTATTAGATGGCCTCCCCCCTCCCCCACAAATTACCCCCTCTCTACTAGCCTTACCCCCTTTAATTTGCATCTAATACATTGTTCATATTCACATATTGTCAAAAATCATGTTCAATAAACACAATTTTGGTCACTATTAGGAATGTATGATTGTAACCAAAAATGAGGGTCCAGAAATCCTACAGCCCATACGCCATCTCCCACGAACCCTGATTCTCATGCTTTATCAATCTGCTTCACATCTACAGACACCTAACCTCTCCTGACTTGGACTATTTTTCTGCTATCGCTCACTGATCTACTTGCAGCTTGAAGACCGATAGTCTCAAGAACACAACGCTCGACACAACACACAGCTCTGGTCATGCCTTACACACAGATGCGTCAGAGAAAATGTTCGGATCTCATTCACAAATTATATACATAATCCGAGAGCACAAGCACTGCCCTCGAACACAG
>Ga0116229_10010114_pt1 | contig 14219 bp, 11 predicted proteins | sample S1TSphgellanicum_3_FD_87313 | JGI IMG/M metagenome (GOLD analysis project Ga0116229, IMG submission 87313) | Host-associated microbial communities from peat moss isolated from Minnesota, USA - S1T2_Fc - Sphagnum magellanicum MG | ecosystem: Host-associated > Plants > Peat moss > Unclassified...
GAATGAATTTGGGAACTTCCAAAAAGAAACTCTACAAAAGGCATTGGAATTTTACAAACTAAAGCACCCAAAGCACACCAACCTCACCTTCAATAGTTGTTAGCTTGTGCTAAAGAATGTGCCCAGGTGAGCAAACATGTAAGATGATAAGAAAAAATCACCGCTAACAAAATAACGTGCAAGTGATATCAAAGGCAAGACAAAGAATAATTTGTTCCATTGTATGAGAACAACTAGGAGGTTGAAGCTAAGGACATCATGGCCAACACACCTATAAAACAACCACAAGGAGCAAACAAGGCAAAACAAGTAAATGGAATGAAAACACCATGCAAATTCAAGTGTGCACATCACAAGTCGTAGTTACAACTCTAAAAAAAAGGTGATGATTATAAAAGATGTGAGCATAATGTAATTGCTTATGTTGCCAAATAAACAATTTGTCTTGCCCAAAGTGAAAGAATATTTTTAGTTGCATCATAGCAAGGAGCTACAAAAATTGGGAGCTCGTTTTGCCCCTTTGGTGTTTATCGCACTTACAACTCCACCTACAACTCCACTTATAACAAAGTTACTTCAATTCCACTTCCAATAACAATTGTAACTCAAAAAAAAAGACCAAACTCGACCACTAAAGGGGTAACCACTAATGGGGGGATGGAACACTTTGAAACTATGCACATGACAAACTTCATGGACTAAAAAAGGAAAAAACTACAACAAGCATTCCAAAAGGAGCAATTAAAAAAGCTTATGTATTTTCATGTATTCCCACAAGTGTTCAATGAAGTCATTCTTCAATCAATCAGTGACGCAACTTTTATTTTTTTATGTGTGTGAGATTAACAAAAAATAATCTACATTTAATTTGAGTATCTTTGTCTGGTTCAAAATTGTTTAAATCTTCATTACACCCATCCTATAGAATCATGTTGTGAAACAATAAGCTAATCATAAGAATGTCCAAAATGATCTCTTGGTCCCATAATCGAAATGGATTTGCACTAATGTGAAAGCAAATTTTGCAACACCCCAAATGCAAAATTCCAATTTAACAACAAGGTGAGATTTTTTTCCCCTTGGGGTTCATGAATGGTTTGCAAAAAAATGAAGTAACATGGATATATTGCACTAACGAGTATATAGTACCAAACATACCCATTGCCATTGTCCATGAATGTGACATTTGATCCAACATCTCATAAGAAATTAACAACAAAAGGATTACAATCAAATACATTTGATTTGTTATTCTCCTTAAAAAGACCAAAAAATGCATGCCAAAATCACAAACTCTAATTTATAATTGTTTCAAGGATTATGTTGTTTTTATTTTTGTCATTGAATTGATACCACCAAGAAATTGGACAATTTTTTTCACACATAATGCATAGAATTTAGGGTAACAAACATCATGGGAAAGATATCATCACAATTGATCTAGAGCTACTTGTCAATGGTTGCCTTGTTTGGCTATCGAAGGCACCTTACCTCAAAACACTCTCTCACAACTTGGCATAATTATTTAGTGCCTCCATTGTAGTCAAATTTCCCAACTTGTAATACTCATCACACCCATCAATAACCACACCATGATAAGCCAACATCATCATTGAAACATTACATTTCTAAATTGAAAAGAGATTTGAAATGCCACAAAAATTATTCTTTTGTTGAAAATAAAAATCATGAGAACCAAAATCCATAATGCATGGAAATAAGCCATGCCTCATCTTATGACATACTTGAAGAAGTGGTCATCATAAATTGGTTCATCACAAAAATAATATTGCCATATGTGATCATGCTCAAAGTTTTGGTTTTTTCAAAACAATTGCACTATAACCTACATGACTACCTCCGTGCTTGCTTCTCCTTTCAAATTGAATGTTAGGTGCAACAATAAAAATCAATCATTCATCTTCATCAACTTCAAGTTCAACTTGCATCCAATCGTGAAGATTCTTTTGCCATTGCTTTACAATTACAACACGAAAAAAGTCAAACAATGCAAAGTTTCAATAAGAGATACAAAGCAAATAAGAACCATAACCTCAATAAAAAAAGATGATCACAAAGACACATTGGATTCATTTTTTAGCCTCAAGGGGGAAGAGACAACATTCAAGCCCTAAAGTGCCAAGGACAAGGTTTGGGTGGCACAAAGTTTTGTCCTTACATTATGCATTGCTTCCTCCAAAATTGCCCCCACTACTAATGTAGAGGGTCAATTGCCTAGCCAATGCTAGAGATGTTCTTAATGTCAAAGCTCCCAAGGCACTATGATTTATGGTAAAGCCCAATTAAAAGGGTCTAAGATGAAGCGAAAGTGAGTCCATCCCACATTTTGGGAATGTTCCCCACCCATCAATGTCGTTTCTTTTTTTCATTTGTTAACCAAAGTGGTCATCATCCATAAGTCAATGTAAAAAAAAGTGGAGATCATCTTTAAGAAGATTTAGCCAAATCTGATTATAACTTAAATATGAATTATAAATATTAAATCATGTTTTTATATTTTTTTGTTATACATTGCAATCTAAATACATAAACTAGGTATTTTTTTAGCTAAATTTTCTTCATTTCTAGCAATTGAAAACCTCCAAAATCATTTCATTTTTAATTTTGAATTTGAAATTTTTTTCTTGGCAAAATTTCGCCAACAATAAAAGAAAGTTGCCACCCATGGGCTTTACCTGTTGTAAAATAAAAGATGAACATTGTCATGAACTTAAAAATATGTAGATCACAAAGCATAGGAGGGAAAAGATTCTTAAACCTTCTCCTTTAATAGTTGGGAGAGATCTTACACTTATAAGCACACATAATTTCCTTTCCACTCTTATTGAATAGGTGTAAAAACAATATCCATAAAACAAGGGAAAGACAGCACTAGAACTTTGAATTTGGTTATAAAGGGGTGATTTTTTAAAAAACTTGTAAAAAAGTACATTAGCATTCGACAAGGGCTGAAACTCATAAAACCATCAATTTTGGTGGTAAGTGAGTTTCATATTGTCTTTCCTTTTTCATTGGCACCTCCACTGTTGTTGTTACATATATTTTCACTACTCCTACCTGTACACCTACTATAATTACTCTCGAACCTTGTGCATTAATTGCTGAATTTCAGCATTTCATACCCAGATTGAATAAAATTTCTTTAGTTTGTGAATACCACTGAAAGAGGGGTTTGGGGGTTAAAAAAAAGCCTAAAGATAGGGTGAAGATTGGGTGACTTTCAGGATTTCTCTAATATCCTTCTTTCTAGGATAGATATTCATGAATATAAGGTGCACCTCAAATACATTTTTAAAAAGTTTCCAAGTGCTTTGCATAGAGAGGAAGGCTTGCTCCCCAGGGTTTACCCTATTTTTTAGGAATACACTCTTGAAACTAGAGGCCCAAAAACTCGAAGCAAGCATGTGGGAGTAGGCCTTTGCAAGCATATGAAGTAGAAAGGGTTTTGGCATGTGAATGGCAAAAGGTTATGAAGTAAAAGGCAGGGTGAATGAGGAAATGGATAAGTAATGGATAAATATATCTGATATATTATTACCAGTTAGTAAAATAAAATCACCTTTTTGAGTGAGGCCTCTTAGTGACCATATTAAGTTTGAAAATTGTTAGATTTAAACTCAAGGACTTTATTTTAGTGTAAGCATGGGATATTTATAATGTTTAGAAATAATTTAAATAGATTTTGGGATTTTAGTCATGGTATTATAACCTCATTGCTAAGGGGAGGAATTTAATTAATTAATTATTTTAGGTTTAAAATATTTAAAATTAAATTTTATATTAAATTTTAATGACAAAGATTATCAATAACTAAATAACTTGTTCATAGAAGGTGATAACATGTAGCATAATGTTAATGGTTTGTTGTGAATGAATGCGAATGGTTAGTAGACATGAATGAAAACAATAACCCATTTGTTTTTTTTTAGAATATATAATGAGTTGTGGGTGAGGACTTGGATTTTTTATTTTATTTTTCATAATTTCATATTATTATTTTGTGTTAAGTCTTGGGATAAGCCTTTTGTATTATAAACTTACACCATAATAAACTTATGTGTTTTTTTAAATTGTGAAAGTGTTCACAAGAAAATATGTATATGTTTTTTTTTTACATGAGTGATTCCATTGAACAAAGTCCTTAGATGCATGTGATGAACTCCCTAAATGCATGTAACCCACATTAAAATTACATTTGAAATGTGTGCAACATCTTCATCTCAAAAATGTGAATTCATCTCTTGCATTTTTCAAAGGTTTTTTTTTAATGATAATTGGGATATTGTGTGGGACTTTAGTTATACAACATAACTATGTGTTAGTAAGGATTTAATTAAAATTAATTTTCATAGACTTACTAAAATTTATTTTTATTTTTAAATTTCAATAAAATATCTTAAATAAATATTTATTATAATATTTAGAATATATAAATTATTTAGGAAAAAAAAAACTGCCTAATAAGTAATCCTCACGTTTTACTCAGAGATGTTAATATTCAAGGGGCACAAACCCTAACAAACCCTAATTCTTGGGTACAAGTTCAACCTTGCAATCCCGAGCTCTTGTGTTGTTTGGTTTGGTTTGGTTTGGTTTGGTGTTTTTTTTTTGTTTGTTTTGTCGTGTTGAGATCTCCCAAACCACTGGTGTCCCCAGCCAGCCGCACGCTCTTCCGACGCCATGAGGAAAAGGGACTTGGGTATTCTTATGCTAGCGGCGTTCGCCATCTTTTTCTCGCTACAAGTAAGTAAATTGTGGAACCAACTCCCCCCTTTGTTTCAATATGTTTCCTTGATCGTGTGTTTTTTTCTTCTTTCTTTCTGACACCTTATTTCTTTTCCCGTGAGCTCAGCAACAAGTTTCGATACCCTGGTGGTTTTTTTAGGGTTTTTTGGTGTCATGGCAGCTGTTGCTCGTCACTGTTTGTTTATGATCAAGGTGATGATGGCTTTGACACACTTGTATGAGAGTGACATTCATTACCGCACTCGTTCTTGTGGTTTCAGTGTTGTTTTTGCTGGAACTAATAGATTGGTTTTACCTTCAAAGCCTTTTTTTTTTTTGGGAGGAAATCTCTCTGCCATCTCATGGATATGATTTTAGGGATTTTGTAAATATTTTGTGATTCCTCACTTGGGTCAAGCTACTTGCTACACATTCCAATGATGTTGTGAGATTTGTTCAAGGCTGAGTAGAATCCTTTTAGAAAATTAGGAGTTTCTTTTTATCTCCGAAGGAAAGAAACCTAACATTAAGATCATCATCTCAGAGGATTTATGCAATCACAGCTAGCAATGCAATAGGGTCTGTGGATTAACAGATTCTGTGATGCTGGCTCCCATTGGTTGCTCTCAATTCATGTAATGCATGTAGTGGTCAGATTTGATTGTAACCACTTCATGAATCTTCCTGTGGGGTGCAGAATGAAGGAAATTTTTCATACAGAGAGGCATGGTTTCATGTTATCGATGACTCAAATCCCATACGGCATGAATCTCAGCAGTTGCCACAACCATTGATAGCTGATTTGAACGGTGATGGAAAATCCGAAGTCCTTGTAGCAACCCACAACAAATTGCAGGTGACCTCTTCTACTCAAGCTACTCTTAGTTTTGTTGTCTAAAGTAAAGAACCAATTCTCAGAAGCTACCAAAGGGATGTTATTGCTCCAGTTGCTGCAAGTCTAATGTATGTTGTGAAAGTCCCCACTAGTGCTATACCCCACATGGCATTATGAAGCTCTTATGTGCACCATGGATTGTTACCAAACAGAAGTGCACTTGACTTCACAGCTGCAAGGTGGTTGGCTGTTGAAAAGCTACCCACCTTTTTCTGTACGAATCTCTTTCCCAGGTGCTGGAGCCCCGTTGGACAAGTGCAAATCAAGGCTTTGAGGAAGCACGTGTTTTGGCAGAAGTTTCACTTCTTCCACAGAATGTTAGGGTTGGGACTGGGAGGAGGCCAGTAGCTATAGCCGCAGGGGAGGTGAAGCGTGTTTACAAAGGGACTGAAAGGAGGAAGAAAATCATTGTGGTTGTGACTGCTGGATGGGCAATTATGTGCTTTGATCATAATCTGAAAAAGTTGTGGGAAGATGACGTGCAGGTGGGTTCATGCTTACAAAACTCACGATGAAGAACATCCATGTGTTTTGTCTCAGCTCTTGAAACTAAGTTCAGGACATCTTTGCTTTCTGACAGACATTTGGGGTCTTGAAAACTTCATGTTGCAATTGCAGGATGAGTTTCCCCATGGGTCTCATCACAAAGAAGTGGCAATATCAATAAGCAATTACACACTAAAGCATGGTGACACAGGCCTCATCATTGTGGGAGGCAGTATGGAAGTCCAACCTCAGGTATTTGGCTGACAATCCAGTTCAAGGTTATGCACAGAGTCTGGCTAGGGTTAAATCGTAGGGCACAGATTATATATGGCATGATGGGACAGTGCCCAGTATGTCTCAGCTGCCCTGGAACACATGTTGCAGTTCTGTTCCCCTGGTAGATTTTTCATGCCCATGATGAGTTCCTCCATAACACCCAATCAAGAGGAGTATACCACTCTGTTTGTGGGTTTTACAAACCAAAGGTTTCAACAAACCTTGCCAACATGTTCTTGGAACATTTCTTTTGCATCCTTTGTGTCTTTTAGTGAAAAGTGTATGTTGCAATGAGTGAGTCCATGCTTCAGTTTGCTTTGGTTGCTGTTAGAATCGTATCCAGTTTATCTTTGGTTGATGTGTAAGATGGAATGTAAACATGATGCATGTTTGGTGTGTAGCTCCATTTGGATCCTTTTGAGGAAGCAATATTGACTGAGAAGGAAGCCGAACGCCACCGACAGCCTGCTAATACTAAAGAGGTACGCCAATGATAGTTTTTTGTTGTGCTACTCTTATACACAGGACCTAATGCAGTCAGTGTCCCATGACAATGCATCAATCTCAGGAAATTCCTCTTGCCAAAGTATCAATGTTGTTCCTAACAACATTAATAGGTCTTGTCTTTTTCATCAAAATGCTGCTTGAGGGGGCTAGAATTGGAAACCTGTTTAAAAAACTATCTTTTTACAGGATGGAGAGGACTTGAGTTCAAAGCAGGGTGGAGGGAAGGAGCGTCATTTCTCATATTATGCATATGCAGGGCTCACTGGCCAGCGTCGATGGAGCCATAAGAGCGAGGTAAGGTTGTCCATTTAAAACTTTCAATTGTGGAGTTGGTGCATGCAGAATAAGTTCTCCAGGATCGTTCATTACTCCCATATGTGTGTTCATCTTTCTTGGTTGGAAAATTTTCTTGAGATTGGGGTATGCATTAGCTTCAGATCATATGTTTGAACATTTCTGGGCTGTTTCAGATTGATGGGTTTTCTTTGCATAGGATTTCCATCGGGACCCATTTGCATTGCCTATGATACCCCAACACAATTACAAGCTGGATGCAGCATCTCTCAACTCTCGGCACACAGGCGAGGTTTGTGATTCCCTCCTGTATTTGCATTCAGTAATATTCTTCTCTAGGCACACTTCTATGTGTCGAACATCATATTTTTGTTCACTTTTCCAGCATTCAGCTTCTTCTACATTGTGGGACTATTTTAAGATGCTTATGAACTTCTCCAACCGTTCCCAGTTTTTGAAAATCTTTGGACAATATTGTTGGTGACTCTTGAAATATCAACCCATAATTACAATATGGGCTCTCAGGGGAAGAACCAGTACACTTTAAATGTGGATAGGAACTACGAGCTTGTCAGTGGAGTTTGGCACTCTGGTGTAAAATTTTCTGGAAATTGCAAGGGCATCGAGGGCTCAAAGTTTAAGAGACATTGAACTTTATCATCAGATAAACATTTATGAGGAGAAGCAGGCAAATGTTTGTTCTGCCTGATCACACTTGGCAGCACAAGATACTCCATGATCAAGGACTCAGGGAAGGGCTTCTTGGTGCAGGCTGATTGCCGAGAATATCGTGAGTCGGTGCTCAGTGTGATGCCTCACCGTTGGGTAAGTGGGCTTCTTTGTACCATTGTTGTTGCTTGTGTTGTCAAGAAGCCTATGCAAGATGGAATAGATGTGCTGCATAAGTCTTGGCTGATCTGACACAGACAATTTGTTCAATACACATTGTTTTCCACAGTAATGGTGGTGAGGTCACTTCCACTGTACTTGAACACTGTCCTAACAGGTTCCATGCTGGGATAGCATGCTTTTGCAAATAATAGGAAACAGGTCTCAAGTAAGAATGGGTGTTGGGAGGTTGCTCCTAACCCTCAAAAAAAAACCCCAGAACTTGAAATTTCTCATGGCACCTGCAGGACTCAAGGGAGGACACTAGGTTTGAGTTAGCTCATTTCCGGAAGCATCAGCGTCACACAGTGAAGAAGTTGCCAAGTAATTCAGCAATGTTCCTGTCTCAAAAGCCAATTGAGAAGCAATTGCCTGGCAAGGAAGCTACTGGCAACAAGGTTTCAAATGCACTTGGCAAGGCTGTTGACCTTGCTCTTGGTGCAAAGCCCAAGAAGGTACTAAACACTTCTCATGATTTCAGTATATAGCTTCAAAAGTAGTAACAGTCAAATGCTCCACTCTAATCACCCAACCCTTGATATTTGTTGTTGAATTTTCTATCAGAAATGGATAAACTTTTGCTGAATGACTATCTTATGGATCATTTGTGTTTAAGAGTTGCTATAAATGTCCCACCACTTGGCTTTGTGGATGAGGCTTATGGGGGACACATTGATTGTTGATGACAGTCCATGCAGTATATACCCATGATAACCAACCAAACAATTCATTGGTGGGTTCCAAATGTGGTGGTGGCACATCTCAAAGAAGGCATTGAGGCAGTCCACTTAGCAACTGGGCGTACAGTTTGTAAGGTAATTGATCTTGTCCTGTGGGTTTTGAAACAGGAGTTCTTAAGCACATAAATCTGGACCTAGCAATATCCCAAAAACTCAAAAGTTTTTGTAGCTCATAAGAGTTATTTGTAAATGGTGGAGCTTGATTAGTCTTCTGAAGAGAAAAGGTTACTCTTCACAGTTTCTGATAAATCAACACAAAGGTTTTGTAAACAAAGGAAGATTTCTGTTTGGTGTGTCTGCCTTTGGAATGACTATTTCAAGGGCTTCTTCTTTGTTCTGAGTCAGGAGCTTTCCAAAGCCCACATTGTCCTCAAAAGATCATGCTTCTATCTTGTTTCCTTTTTTCTTTCTTTCCTCACTTTGTTTTTCTTTTCCTTTCTCTTCCTTTTGTATTCCCGTTTCTTCTTGGTCCCCTAGGGTCTTCTCCTTGTCTTTTAGGTTCTGTTCAGCTAGACAGCATCATGGTGTAAGTCTCCTCATTACTGCCCGAATTTTGATGGAAATTCAGTATGTTGTTAGTGTGTGACATTAAGCTCTGCTCACTGCCAGGAGATGATAAAGTCTCTGTGGATGTATGGATGTTATAGTAGCTTGTACAAAGTGAGAAAAAGGCTGTCCTGAATTTATTTGGTGTTCCTGTGTTTTGCAGCTCTTGCTTGCGGAAGGAGGATTGCATGCTGATGTCAATGGCGATGGTGTTTTAGACCATGTGCAGGTGCGTATCATGCCATATGGATAAATACAGGAGCTTCTAAATTGCAGGCAAAGATTTTCTTTATACTTGGCTTTATATGCTGAAGAGAGGTGATTATGGAACAGGCTGTTGGTGGCCGTGGGACAGAACAAGTGGTTCCCAGTGGGATGATGGAAGCTCTCAAGCCATGCTGGGCAGTTGCAACATCTGGTATTCCAGTTAGAGAGCAGTTATTCAATGGGTCCATTTGTAGGCACTCTCCATTCTCCATGTTCCCGCAGGGTGAATTTGCATCTCGTGCTTTTGGTCACTCTCTAGATGCTTCTGCACCTTTGGAGGTTGCAACACCAGTTTTTTTGCCTGTGCCTGATGCGCATCGTCACCGTAAGCGCAGTCATGGGGATGTAGTCTTCTTGAACAGTCGTGGAGAAGTAAGCATCTTTTTGCTCTAACGAATCAGGCTCATTAAGCAATTCCATATATGTGGCAGATGTGCTTACCACCGATCAACCATGTCATATGGAAGTTCTCTAGCTATCAATATGAGGAAATTTGAAGTGGCAACTTCTGACAATTAACAGTGGAGAAAGAACCACTACAGCTGTGGAGCTGCCATTAATCTTATTGCAGTTGCCATAGAGGTTGAAGCAGAAATTTCCCTTAAATCTTTCCTTGATCACATGTGCAGGTGACATTGTTCTCAGTGACAGGACCTTCAAAAGGGCAAGAGGCCCATCAAAAGTGGCAAGTCATGACAGGTGCAATGTGGTCAAACAAATTGGCACCTGCTGGCATTGCTCCTGAGAAGATTGTACCAACTTTGGAAACAATCTCTTTGAGCAAGTTCAGGCAGCCAGAGGCAATTCTTGTGGCAGGTGAGGTGGAAGCTGTAGTGCTTTCACCATCAGGCAGCCAATTGACCATGATAAGCCTACCATTTCCCCCAGTTGCACCCATGGTAATTGGTGATTTCTCAGGTGATGGACTGACTGACTTAATCCTTGTCACTTCAAATACCATTTATGGGTTTGTGCAAACCCGGCAGCCTGGGGCAATTTTGTTTAGTATGCTTATTGGGGCTTTGCTAGTAGTGATGGCAGTGATTTTTATCACACAACATTTTGGCACTCCAAAAGGCAAACCCCGGCACCCTGATGCAATTTAGGATTTCCTCCTGAGCACCCAACCCATCATTGTGCTCCTCCAATTAGTGTATAGATATTCTGAATCCTTGGTAATAGCATTGTTTCTTACCACATGTTTTGTTGTTGGAGATTACTTTGTTATCTTGTGCAAATTTAGCTTGAGTGACCTTTTACTGAACTCTGATGACTTAGCCTAGCTTATTACTGAGCCCTTCGCTTATTACCATGTTCTAGGCTTATGACTATTGACAATGTTCTCCAAAAATCAGTAGAAATTTTGCACAATTCCTTGACCCTTATAGGTCTACGGTAATAGAAATGTGTGCCTGTGCAATGCTTGTCAGCTTCAGCAGAAATAATTGAAAAGAGCTTTATGCACAGTAAAGCCCTTGGCCACATGCTTTTCCAGAATCTGGCCTGCAATCAGCTGCACCTCATGTGGGCCCTTATTCTGGTAAAGCCCTTGGCCACAGGCTTTATCCGAATGGGGCTGCAATTAGCTCCACCTCGTGTGGGTCCATATTCTGGTAAAGCCCATGGCCTTGGAACTTTACCTACCACTATAATATCTTATACATGTGCCAAGGACCTTATGAAATCTTGATGAATATTATGCAATCTTGTCACATAACTGTTACTATATCAACATTTGACAGGGTTTTATTTGGAAATGAAAAACCTTGTTTAGTTGTTCACATACATAGATTTGACTGGACTTGAGCTCTATATGGCTGGATGAGATTGTGGCATTGGGCTTCTTGGTCAATCACCTATCCCATTATTTGTCTCTGCTGTTTATGATTTCACAGATCCAATGCACTAAGCTTTTGGAACAATAAATTAGACCTACAATATGCAACAATCACCACGGTTCCAAAATTGTGAAAATTTGTTAAAATTATGGCAACTTGGAAGAGTTTCATATCAAATGATTTTGTTTTGTTTAAGATATTATTTAAAAACCCTTGGCACCTTCACAATTTACACTTTTGAACTTCATATCATATCCTTGAGTGAAATTTGGCATTTGATAATTGTTGAAAGAGTTGCCATGGGAAAGGAAAAAGGTTGGAATTGTCATAGTATTAAGGTTTACACTTGCAACCTGTTTCATGTTGCACACTCTTGTAACAATGCCATACAAACTCATTTCTGTGATGTAGCAAAACCATTTTGGTTTAAATCTAAAACTTTTCAAACTTTTAATGAACTGAAATCTTTCAGGGCAAATGAACGTGAGTGGCAATCATTGTATTTGGCCATCCACACAATTATCATTGGGCTCTATAATGAGTTAAAAGAAAGCCATGAAAATGATAAGTTCATATTGATCCTTTTAAAGAAAATGCCACTGTGATTTTGTGATAGGTTTTGGAATTTATAATAGTTTGAAAAGTACATTAGACAACTTGGATGTCATTGATATAAGAGTAGTTTAGTGACCTATATTGTTCAACGATTTGAGGAAATTTCTAATCCAAGAAAAAAAAACCTACAAAATAAAGGTCAAGAAAAATAAGATCCAAACTGCATTTAACTCATTGCACCTGTTTAATGCTGGCCTTCTGTTGCACAAAGTTGAATAAATATTTTTGACAGATCTGACAATGTGCCAACCATTATTTTGACACCAAAGCCCCACCGATTATCAGGACGGTTCTTTAACTTGATAACTGCTATTCACAGACAATCATTTCTAATATATAACTGCCATTCTCCAAAAGAAACAAAGAACTATCCAAGAAAACTGCAGTTCTGTGTCTTGTTTGCTTGCCTGGACTTTGGTTCTTGCTCCTTGTTTCAATTTCTCTCCCTTTCTTGGGTGCTTTCTTTTTATAAAGTTTGGCAGGGTTTCATTAACAATCTGATTTTTCCCACAAAACTAGAACCAATGGTTCTCTGATTTTTTTTCCCTTCAAAAAACCAAAACCAGGGGTTATCAACAAAATCAAAGAACACTGGTCCTCACCAGGCTGTTACAAGACCTCACAGGTTTCATACATTTAAATTTCTTTAAAGCCAGCCTTCTTTCCTTTCCCTTTCAGCTATAAGGAGAGTTTGTATTGAGCTGGGCTCAAAGCAAGGCAGGCAATGAAATGATCCAAGAAAAAGCACCAAATTTTGTAACGGTTTTCTTCACCGGAGAAGACTTTTCAACCTTCTTGAATTTGCAGTACCCTCCACTCACCCTACCATCCTCATGACAGATAGGTTAGATTCTGAAAGGGTCTCAAAGATAGACCTTTTCCAATACAAAATATCCCTTTTTCTGAAACAAAACTTAATCTGCATCCACTCTGCAATGACTATGCATATGGTGCTATTCTGTACCAGTAGCTGTAATGTGTAGGTTCTCACACTGGTGTCTCAGGTGGAAGCATATACAGAGGGATCCTCCAGAACCATTTTACATGCAGGCAATCTAATCTAAAACATACATAAGTCAAACAAGCTATTTATAACAATGAGCAAGATCTAGTCAATCTGTAGCGCCATTTTATATACAAGAAAACAAACCTAACAGTACCCAGAAAAACTGTCAATAACAATGAGCAAGACCTAGTCAGCCTATACACTTAGTCCACATGTAGACTCTGTCAAAAGGATGTAACTTGTCTATGCAAAGTTCACCAAAGCAAATCAAGTATACATCAAAACAGATTTTACAATTCACTGGCCCCATTCAGTTGTTGTAGCTGCCACTGAAATACCAAAGCAACTGATTCCACACTGTCCAGCCTATATAAGCAGGTGAATGTACACCCATTCATCCATAAACCTAGTTCATTATAGCACCAACAATCAAAACAGGAGACCTGCTTTAATACCTGCAGGAGCACAAGGGTGCAATTTACATGACAAATCTGTGTCCCACATCTTGCTGGTATTGAATGTAGTCTTCTGCTCTCAAAAGTGCAATAGTAAGACTGTATAACTGTGCATAACCTTCTTCCCATGTCACATTCCAATTCCCATCCCTGCACTCATTTCCATTCCATTATTAACAGCCATTATCCCCATATCCCCTGCTGATTGAATATGGGGAAGGGGACGCCTATCTTGTGCCTCCTGCATATTCAAGGTTGGTACGTCACTGTGTCCATTGTATCAGTCTCTTGCAACAATTGCAAAGCCATCGGCCTCAGATAATGGGAGAGACATAGGATGCATCATCGGTAGCATCATTGGTGGTGTCATTGGCAGTAACCATGGCAGCTTCTTTTTCCTCCCAGCTAAAATTTCTCTCTCCAATTCAGGTCACCTTTTCCCTTTAAATGCATGAGCTGGTTCAATACTCACACAGGGGTGCCGTTTCTTAAACCATTCAAGCCACCGTTTGCCTGGTACACCATCCTTGAATGGTGCAGACCTTCTACCACTACGGTAGTTAACTACTTTAACTATTTTTTTCATCCTCGGGTTGTGACAACCACTAAGTTAACTATGCCTATAAGGTCCAGCCTCTGACCACCACTATAGTTAACTAA
>Ga0116229_10010115_pt1 | contig 14219 bp, 10 predicted proteins | sample S1TSphgellanicum_3_FD_87313 | JGI IMG/M metagenome (GOLD analysis project Ga0116229, IMG submission 87313) | Host-associated microbial communities from peat moss isolated from Minnesota, USA - S1T2_Fc - Sphagnum magellanicum MG | ecosystem: Host-associated > Plants > Peat moss > Unclassified...
CCAATGTATCATACAATATCCAATTGTGTATTTATTTAATGTGAGGGGGAGCACAATTATTTTTACAAGATATGTGTTGCGATACATTCATACTTGAGAGTCATAATAGGTTTTCCAATGGCATGGTATATGGTCAATGGTGCAAAGATAGGATTATTGGGTGTTCCATTAACATGTTATAAGAGTTGATACCTAGTCATCATAATTTGACAAGGTTCAATTATTTGTTGTATCCCCTTTTGTACTTAATTTACTTAATTTCATAATCACTTGTACTTCCCTCAAGTGTTATATATAAGTCATTTTTAAAAATTTGCAATAACATTATTCTATTTTTATAAATGAAGCTTTAAAACATTATATTCCTATTTTTTAGATGAATTTGAAGAAATTGGGTATCCTATAATTTGTTGATTACTATGCCCACCACACATAATTAGCAAAACTTGTCAAAAATATATATATTTTCAAAAATTGCAACCAACAACCTTGTTTTAATATTTAAAAAATTTTGACAAATAAAAATAATTAGAAAAGGTATGTAAAGATTATGGAGCAAATGTGGTAAGCCAATGGTTGGAAGAATCATTTTTTCCCAATAGATTGGTTGGGAGTTTTATTCTTCAAGTTTTTAACATGTCATAATGGCAAGTATGAGTACTCATTAAGTTCGATAGTCATGTTTACTTTATATCCTAAACGCAAAGGGCCATTATTGCCCACCACCATTGTGATCAACTAGACCCCATTTCTCATGCCCATGTTTATTTAACCCATTGATAAAAAAATGATGGATCATTACATTCACATGTGCCTTATGTGTAATAGTTATCAATGGTCTTCATCAAACCTTTTAAAATTTTCTCAAAATTAGGTAAACTTGTCAAAAAAAACCCATCCTAATTTCAATTTGTTTCAACGATTATTGATGTACAAAACATTGCTTCAACATCATATATATTAATTCACTTGGTCTGTCTGTGACAATGACTCCGGATGGACAGTGGCCACGGACAGTTGTTTGAAAAGAAAAGTTTTTTAAAAAAATCAAAAACATCGACCAAACATTGTTGAAATAACACACCTGTGTATTATGCACAGGGTTCACACTAGTTTATTATAAGCTACCATGCAATTGTGCAACAAAAATAGAAACCTTGTTAACTTCTTCAATGGAAATGAAAAAATAAAAAAAAACCCAATTCACAATAGTGATTTGTATCTTTAACATGCCATTGCCTATCACAATCTAGTGCATGATGCTAAAGTTCTCACACATCATGTTAAACTTGATCTTTCATTAAGTTGCATTGTCATTTGAATGAAGAAAAAAAATTGGGAAGCCCAAAAAGACATGATTTTTTCTCTTCTAAAAATCATAAGAAATTCAAAATCGAAACTTTTGCGATCAATTTTTTTTTTGCAGATGGAACGCATGCTGCTGGAGAAGTTGGAAGAGAAGATGGCAGCATTGATGATGAGTCCATATATAACGCCCGTGACGGACCTTCTCTCCAACTTGTTGCTACCGAACATTTTGAGCTTCGTGTCATATCTGGTGGAGTGGTTCTTCGCCGTTGTGTTTCCAGGTCCAGACTTTGGAAAAGCCGCTGTTGCTTTGTACAGCGTAGGTCCGGTGCTTTCTTTCATGGCAGGTTGTTGCACATCGAATGACGTATTTTTCTTGGCCTTCGTTCCGGGAGTCATTGCGGGCGTCGGCTTGAGCATAGCCTTCGAGCAGCGTCAAGAACAACGGTCCCTGGCACGCCGCCGAAAGGTACGTAGGGATCTTGCAGATCACTATTAAAACCTAGTCTGTCATGTTCCCCCTTCCTGAACTCCAGTCTTTCAGTGCATTTCTTGACAGAGGGGGATTCTTGCTTAAATGCTTTTCGGTCATCTTCTTAATTCCTATGTGTCACTTGCTGTACAGAATGTCATCATTATGCTTCTTAGGTTGAGAACACAGAGCAGAAAACAGTCAAGAAGCCCATCCTCAAGGAGGATGCAATGCACATGTCTAATATTTGTAAGCTTTTTCAAATGGCTAACATGCTTTTTTGAGGGGCTTGTGAGCAGGCAGGTTACGTGGCAATTCTGTCCTCTATTTCCATGGAGGATGTCCGCAAATTGTTTCCATGGGAGAGTCTTCCACACTGGGTTGGGTTCTCGGAACATGAGAAGGTAAAATTTCGTCACTTCTTGGTTATATTACTGTGATGTAATGTTCTTTCAAGTGGAATATGTCTAGAATATGTGGAAGGTGAGAGAAACTTAATCATTGCCTGTCTTCCCTGGGCTAGAGGAGCTTGTTCTCCACAGGTGGATCTCTCTTACTTTTTGATTGGAGAATCATGATTATCTAAATCTGTGTTCCCCTGATGGACGATTTGGCAGACACACTGGTTGAACCAGCAACTTGTGAAGGTGTGGCCATTCTTCAATGAGGTTTGCTCCTCTCTTGTCATTTGTGTTACAGTGTGCTTGCTACCTATAAAAGGTAGACTTTTCAGGGAATTTGAGAGAACTACAATCTTACCTTTCAAATTTTGGTGCATTTAGATGGCCATCCTCTCAAAGCACAAATGTTTGAAGTTTGCCCAAAACTTTTGATGCAAGGGGACATAACTGAGTGAACATATTCATGTTGTTGAGAGGGGCAGGCCTATTCAAGAATGCTAATGGAGTCATGGGAACCCTATATTGATTTTTACAAACCTAAAGTAGCCACATCTGTTAAATTTGTGAAGCTGACTCTCGGCACAATTGCCCCACAGTTCAAAGGTACCTGTGAATGATTCACTACAGAATCCACACTAAATAGGTGGCATGACCTGTTTGACAAAAAATATAGATACTGAATGGTTCCAACTAATTGAAGTGAAGTGTGGTCCTGTTGTGTACGGCATTTAGTAATCAGTATCAACATATTTGACTGACCTAATTCAAGGAGATACTGATCTTCCTGTAGATCATGGTTTTCATTTTGGCAGGGATTCACAAGTTGCACACTTCAGGAGACGAAATTGTATTAGACGCAGAGACTGAGTGGGAGGGCAATCCAAGCTGCATTCTTTCAGTTGGACTTCCCATTGGTGTTTCGATTCCTGCACAGGTAGGCACTTGTGCATTCCACTTCCAACAAAAGCTGTGTGGTTGAGGGGAGCAGGTGCTAGCAGTAAATGTGGTCTGCAACTCCAAAAGTGTTGTTGAATCCTTGTGTACAAGACAAGCAAGTGTCACAATGTGTGTACATTTTTCCAGCTATGGTTCATCCTAGAAACATTCTGACTCCGAACATAATTAGACTCTAGAGGTATCAATATAGTTTGTGTGCAGTTGTTGCTCCTCTCAATCCTCTAAGCCTGTGACAATTCTGCTTCTGCTTGTCTTCCCTTTCCACTTTTTGGTGTATATTGCTTCACCCAGTCCCAGTATCCTTGTACACAGGTGAAAGACATAACCATGACACTTGTGTTACGATTCATAATCAAGCCATTAGTGGATGAGTTGCCTTGCTTTGGAGCTATCTCATACTCAATTCGGAAGAAGGCAAGTTGCTTGGCATAGATTAGCCTGTAAAGTGATAAATTACTCTGACAATTACCTCCTTGTAAGCTAAATTTGTGACACTACTGACATTCCAACATCAATTTTGACTACAGTTTCAACCGCAGACTATACTAGAGTCATCAGCTACAGCCTGTGTTAGTGATCCGTTTGAACAGAAGATCTTTCTATGAGTATGATTTGAACATTGGCATGTCACAATCTAGTCATTCACAGAGACCTGAAATGTCATGTTCACTGGGTTGTGATGCATTGCAGTTAATTCCTTCTTGATAATCCCACCAATGAAATGTCTGTTGGAGTTTCAATGAACCAGGTAGGATATGCATTTGCCCAAAAGGGACATGTGATTTACCTTGTGTCCTTGCAGACCATGGTAACTCCTGTACTGTTTTTGAGTTGATACTGCAGCAGAGTGGTGTCAGGCTTTAGATAGGTTTGGCTAGGATTGTCATGCTGGATATAATGAGTTACAACCAGCAAGATCTTGCTCATAACAGAAAAGGTTTGATTTCACTTTGAAACTTATTGGTGGAGATATTGGATCAGTTCCTGGATTGGCTGGATTGGCTGAGAAACTCCAGGTATATCCTCAACTTTCAGGCTGTTCAAAAGTAGCAATGCCTTTCTGATCTTCCTTGAATTCAAAGTGATAGCACAATAATATGTCTTAGATGAGAATTTACAGGAATCTCAGAGCGATGCACAATTAGAAACACAAAGAAAAATGAGAAAGACTTAGCTGTATAACAGGGTGCATCCTGTCTCTTTTGTGTTATTCATACCTGCCACTACATATCACCAATGGTACTGATTTTAGTGGAAAATATATTTCTCACTGTGCTACTAGTGCAACCAGTGAAGTAAGAAATAGTGACTGGTAGCAGGAGATGATCAGAGTGGCAGTCATGGAATCACTGTGCTGGCCCATGCGTGCTTGCATCCATGTCATTCCCCATACTGTGGATGGAGATTACTCAAGGTACAGCACTGAGCATAAGGAGACTTGCTTTCCATTTTCTGAGAGATGGACATTCAACTTCACTAAGCACTATGTCTTTTTTTGCTGATGTAAGTTCAAACCACTGCCATGTGCATGTCTAGATGTAGCAAGAAAGAGGTCATCAAGTGAAACAATATCCAGTGTAGGAACCTAGGGGCTGATAGTTGATTGAGGAAAGGTTTGTGCAGCAAAGTTGGCCCCTACCAAGATGCTCCTCTTCCCAAAGGGAGGTTCTTGGTGAAAGGGTGAAGAGAAAAGCAGTCACTAGTTGGCAGATGTGGCATCATGAGTACTCTTGAGCAAGTCCAGATTTGTTGCTGGGAAAACTGAGATTCAGATTTTTTTCATTGAGAATTACTGTGGTTTAGCATGCTGTTGAGTAGATAGGTTATAGTAATGCCACCAGGGCCAGATATGTGGGGCAGCATAAACGTGAACTGTTTAAAAGATTGAGTCTATTGGGCTTGGATGGATGAAAGACTGCAGCGTCACATGTATCCAAGGAGGAATGCTGTTGTCTTTCAGGACAAGTTTCCCAAATCTGCAGTTGGAATACTAGACATCAGGCTGACTCAGGCAAGGGATTTGGGACAAATTAACTGTATTCAAAGTCCTGATGCTTTTGCCATGTTCTACATCCATCCTGTCCCAGGGCTCATAAGGAGGAGCACGACCATAGTAAGCGCATGTAACGCCCTATCCCTGAAAATCTGTTATTTGGCTGCACCCCTCCTCAAGAATGTATATTCATGAAACTTTTTTCCATGGTGACATGATGACTCTGTCCATATGATGATCTTCTTAACAGTTACATACTCACCAAAGTCTGGTGTTTCTTTATGGTCTTTCATACTCTCAGCTTAGAAACAGAGATTTGTGGTATGTTGAATTTGTTGGGTTGCTTGCACTAGAGACTTTCATAGGGAGAACGTAAGTGTTCATGGGTCCTATACCTGATTCCTTTTGACACATTGATATGGACAGAAGAATACACTGAACCCAGTTTGGAATGAGATGTTTGAGCTAGAGGTTGAAGATCCAGTTCAACAGAAGCTAGTGATATTCCTGCTTGATGAACGTGCTGCTCAAGAGTTTCAGGTGCTAGGTTGCACAAAATTGAATTTGGAGGTCAGCACTAAAATTCAGATCATTAGTTTCTTCTAGCCCTGCTCAATTGGTCTCTATCCAATGAGAGTGATGAAGATCAAGGAAACTAAGCTTGTATGTACTGTTGCTGCAAATGTGCCCAAATCCTTAAGTGATGTTTCTATTTTGCAACTGTGGATGCAGGACCTGGAGAATGGGATTGTGTCAGAGAGGTGGCTTAAACTAGTAATGAATCTGGAACATTATCAGCAAGTACAAGAGATGCAGTATAGAGGCCAGGTACATACTCTAGTTCTCAGTTTGCAACCTTCTGTGTCCAGATGTTTACATGGTTTGGGTTGTCCAATTTGGAAGTTTTGGTGGAAAGGATCTAATGGTTATTTGGCAACTATTCTCATGTCACTATGCTCTCCATCATTTTTTTCTTCACAGGTTAACATTGAAGTTGTCTACCGTTCCTATATGGATGAGGAAGCCCAATTGGAAAGTATCGTGGTGCCCACTAAAGTGGCAGAGAATGAACAGGAGTACCGTGTGTTAAACCCAAGGTATGGAAGGACCAACACCTTATATTTCATCATATTAGTCCTTAACTAATGTTCTCTATTTGACAAAACCTGTGGGCATTTCTTGTCTGAAGGCCTAGTAATGCAGTTGTGAAGGTGTATTTTAACTTGGCACAGACTCCACCCACCCTTTAGGCTTTCATGGCCCTGACTACTGAAGGTTTGTTGCTAGGTTTTCCTGTAAGGGAAAGCTGTGGGAAAAAATTCAGGGGGTCCTGACAGTGACAGTGTTGCGAGCTGAGAATCTTGTGCCCTCAGATTACAATGGAAAGGGGGATCCATTTGTGGTGCTTCGAATGAAGAAAACCAGGCATTACAAGAAAGAGACCAAGGTTGGGGCCCACTTATCTTAATGTGGTTTATCTCTCAGGTCCTTGATGATTATTACAATAGACCTTCAATTGATATAATCAACTGGTCACTTTCTCCATAGAAAAAGATGTGGCAGGAGGGAACCTGTGAATAATTACAGGATGTAACATGCATTATAGCCCTGTTCTGCCTGACCACCCAAGCTCCAGAGCAGATACCAAGTCATCTTCATGGATGTATGTGGTATTTCCATGTCTCATCTGGAGCCTAAACAATGGCCAGGGTGGGAGCACACACACCACCCTGGATTCCACCCTTTGTGGTTCTAACATATTTTCCAAAGACTTTCTGAATGTCATACACAAAAAGGGAAATGATACAGAACATTTGTGGATAGCACCCTGCTTCTGGTAATAGTTTGGGATAGTTGCATGCACCCAAAATACCTGTACAAATAGCAGATGCTCCAAATTCAAGAGCAACCAACAGGATGCCAGTGACATCCACTTCAAAGTTACTGCATGGATCATTAACCACCCACTTCACTCCTTATTTACAGTCTGATTGTTTATTCTGCAGGTAATTCCAAAGAATTTGAATCCTGTGTGGAACCAGACATTTCACTTCTTTGTGGCGAATGCTGTTCAAGATATGCTTATAGTGGAGGTGTGGGACAAAGACATATTTGGCAAGGTTCTTCCTTTCCTTCGCCACAAATTTTATTACCTGCTGTAAACACAAGAAGAAACTTAGTTTGCAGTTCATTTGCTGCAGTGTGACACATCAATTTAATAATGATCAGGAAGTAGCAGTAGATGAGTATAGAGTTTTTGGTAACTGCTTTTCTTTGGCTTGATGGAGAATAAATCCAGCCATCAGAAGGTGGGAAGTGAAGGCACAGTTGATGCACCAAGCTACCTGTCTCCAAAACCTTACATGCTTGCCAAAATTCTGGCAAGGAAAACCTGTGAACCTGCAATGCCTGCCCACTCCTTCCAGTGATTATTTTCCCCAAATAAGCTCTAAACAATTGTATTAGGATTGACCACAGGACTTCATGGGGACATGTGCAATGACGTTGACAAAAGTATTGCAAGAGGAAGAGCTAACTACAGATGTTAGGCTCACGGGTGTTGAAATTGGCCGACTGTTCCTGGGCTTGAAGTGGGGTCGAATCACAGGGAACCACCGACTGTCAACACCAACTCTTGAATGACCAACCACCAGTTAATTCCCCCCCCCTCCCTCCCCCAAAAACACCTATCCAGTCCCTCTTTGTCATTTAATAAGTCCAATACTACACAGTAAGTTAATCACATTCAAATGAGAGAAGATGGATTTTGATAAGTCAATACAATACTGCTTTGAAATCTCATTTAAATCAAAGATTATCCATCCTTGAGCCACAGATAGATTCCTACAACATTGTCTAGCTCAATCCTCCTCATATGCAATAGTTGTTATGTCAAATACTTCAACAGTGGTTTAACTTCCTCATGAATCTGGCAATAATTTGTGTTTTGTTTCACATACGGCATGACTTGGTTTTTCTAGGCTACATCATTGTGGGGGTACCCACAAATGACAAGTAGAATGGAAGAATATCCAGTCAGAACTTTGTGTAGCTAGAAACATTTTTGGTTTTTAACTTTCAACTCCAAATTTGTGTCTTTCCTTCTCTTCTTGTTTAATAGTCCCTTGCCCAAAACCCCAAATCTCTCTCTCTCTCTCTCTCTCTCTCTCTCTCTATAGCCTTGGCAACTTGTTGTTTCTTGGTCTTATTTGCTTCTACACTCTACCCCATCCTTTGGGCTGTTTTCATCTCTTTTCTTTTCTCCCTTTTCTTCTTTCATCCTCTACCCCCTTTGTAGCCAACCAACCCCAACACCCAAATACAAGACGCAAATGCCTCTTTTGTGTGTTCCTCTACCTTCCACTTCCTTTATTTCTTGCTACTGGCATTTTGACATCCTTTATTAATATTTTCCTATTCACCATACATAATGATGGCCTTCATATAGTCACAGCCACCGTGCAAACATGTAAGTTTGTTTAATATTTTCATTATTTTTGTTTCTATTCATTTTCCTTATTTGACCATCTGTTTTGCCAATGGCTTTCTTCAAGATTTTAACATATCCTTTTAAAACCATAATGAAATGAAAAACACCACCTTTTAATTGTATATGTCTCTTGGGACAAAACCTTATGAAAAACTAATCCATTCCCTAAATAGGTATTCTATCAACCAAACTCTTAGAATCTAAGATGACGGCCTCTTGCTATAGTCATTGTGCAATTGTTGGATAGATATTCCCCATTCCCCAAGTTCTTGTTTGCAACCCAGCTACCTAACATCTAATTTCTTCCAAACCCTAAATATGATCAATAAAGTTGTGGGAGTTGCGCAAAGCTTCCAATATGTCATAAGAACTGTTTAAAATTGGCTTTCATAACCTCTACCACAGGATATATTTGGATGACAATTCTTGAACTAGAACCACCATGCATTATCAAGTTTGAACTAATTCCTCCTTCCAAACCTAATTTTTGTAATTTTGTTGAATTTCAAGTGACAAAAGATGAGTCAAAATTCAATAGTGAGTGTCAATTTGCTTATGTCTTTGAAATCATTGCTTATTACAATCAACACTAATTTGAAAGGAATCAATGAGGAGAGATTATGTTGTATTTAACTTTGACGCCCTTTCCACACATCAATCACTAATTTTATTGTTTACGTCGAAAAGGTGTAATGTGGGGTAAAGTGTAAAAAGACACTTGAAGACATCAATGGTAGTCTACAAATTGACCTCTTTGAGATCATTTTTTGGATCAACACTAATATCATCAACAAAAGGTTTTAAGTTAACCATGTGTACATCTAACAATCAACATCGATTTCCACTTATGCAGTTAACATTTAATCTCCATTAAAAAAAAACACATGTTTGATATGCACTAATATATCATGCACCATAGATTTGAAATTTATGAAATCGCCTTTATAAAATCCCACTCATCAAGGGCTTTCCGTTAGTATCACAAACGCATCCAATTTCTCTAAAAATCGTAGTTTTGATTTTTAAGATTTTAAATAACAAAACTACAATTTTTAAAATTTTAAATGACTTTCACACCATAAGTCTAAACATTTTGAAACCCTTACTCATGAAGGGCTTTTCAACAATACCTAGTGCATGGTAGGTAGCCCCATGGTTTGGGAGACCACCACCTTCTTCAATAAATGGATTCCATTTGTAAATGGTGTAGTTTTATGTTGGGTAAAACTTACAACTTTCATGTTAAGGTAATGTAATGTGATGGTAACATGTCCTATTTCTTACATTTGCAAAACCTTATTGACCATGTTTTATTATCCTTTTAAAGGTTTGACATCTCCTTTGGACTTGTGCTTGTTAAACCAAATCCATACATTACTTGATCACAAGTGAAAAACAAATGTAAACTTTTATAATCATGAATGCTTGAATATGTAATGTTTGAATTCTAAAACCTTGGTGAGAATGGCAACAATATGTTTATGGTTTTTTTAGAGTATAGGAAAGGGTATTCAAGCTTGTATTATATTTATAAATGGCCTAGATAATTGTAATGTATTAATGTGTAGTCAAACATTAACCATTTAAATGTGATCACACTTCAAATTGTATCAAAAAAAAATTTAATTTCAAACATTTTCACTTGAACATAGGATCATTATGTTTCAAAGTGCCCAAATAAAAACCTAACATTTTCACAAATAGTGAAATGATATGTGGAAAAATCCATCTATTTGGTCTAATCATGCGGTGGTGGATGAATGTAAAATCTTAATTGAATGAAGTTGCACTTAAGTTGAATCATGGAATGTTAGTAATGTGTTTTCCCTAATATGGAAATGGCCTTAAAATTATGCATACAGTGTTAGAAAAAAGAATTATAGCATATTGCAAATTGACAACAAAGTAGAGTTAAATTAGTTTGTCATAACATGTTGGCAATAATAAAATCATCAAACAATATGGTAAGTTGATAAATAGTAAGTTGACTAGTGCTAAACTGAATAGTGGTAAGTTGATTGCAAGACATCACAACAATTTACAAACCAACCTAGTAGAGCAATTTGTATATGTCAATATGATGCCAATGTGACATTGGGTAGTTATAGAAACAATTACTATAATTGTCTTTTACATTTTAAGTAATGTTTTTAAACTAGAGGAAGTTTACCAACATAGGAAGATGATAGAAAGATAGGGAGGGGACTAAAAGAGAGAAGAATTATGGGCAAGTTTTTGAACTTGAAACACTATTGTGAAGCTTCTTATGGGTACTTATATATATATGATATGAAGATGGTGTGTATGTGTGATAGGGAACACGTGTATGTGAATGAATTAGTAACAAAATGAAGGTATGGTTTACATGAATAGTTGTAGTACAAGAAATTATGAGTGATTATAATATAATTGAAGAGGTTAATACAATTTTTCAACCATTAACATGAGGTTTTCCACAAAGAATTTATCATGCCTTGGTTATTTCAGTATGTGGTATTTGAGATGATGGTGATGGGCAAGAACATAATAGTGCTACATTTTAAATTATTTGGAGTGAAATTGCATTGTAAACATATAATATCATAACTTCATGCAAGTTTGATTCCAATAACCATGATGAATGAAGTTGATGAAATTGATTTTAATGTAATCAAGAAAGCATGCATGGATGACTAATTGAAATCCAAGTTTTGAAAATTGCAATGATGAATAATGAACATCAATATCAACCCAATTAGAGATGTTACTAGAATAAAGCCATACCAATTGCAATCACAACAGTTAATTAGTTTATAGATGAATATATGTGTGGATGTACAATTTACAGTAGTGTGAACAAAACAAAATCCACTCATGATAATAGTCATGAACACAATTTAATTTAACATTGGGCAAAAATCTGGAACATTTATAATTTTGTACTTAAGCATTTATACCTTGATGGTCTATGTTTGAAAATATGAAATACATTATCAATATTTTGTTTTGACACATATCATTATTTGGAACATGTGGTCAATAACATATCCATGGGGTATATATGTTAATATTGACTACACCATAATTTCCAACCACACCAATTTGTGGGCCTCTATAAGTGTCTACCACTACGAGCTATTTTCCCACCCCCACTTATAAACATTAAATATTGGATATTATAAAGTGAATATAGTTAAATTTTACCAACCAACCAAAGTTAATCATATTCCTCAATAGGTCCTTTTGAAGAACATTGTATTTTGTGAATATTTACAAATCCAAATTTCAAACTCAATTTCAAGTTATTTTAATAACCCATCATACTATTGTTCATGGAATTGTTCTTAAAGTGAAAGACTATTCAAAGTGAGGGATTATTTAAATCTCACCACTTGGGCCAATCAATAATAGCCATGTTTCTTATTACTAGTGCCTTTCAAAGGCACTAGTAAATTGTGCATCCTATTAACCTAAAAGAAGTTTTTCACTAGTTTATTTTCCAAGGCCCAAATGTTCCCAAAAAAATCATGTTTTGAAATAATCTCCCACATAAAATTTGGAAGGCCCAAAACAACAATGTAATGTACATAGCACTTTGGTTGGTTTTTTTTTTTGGTGCTAGAAGGAAAGTTTAGAAGACCCAAATCATAAATTATTAATTTTTTGGGTACATTTTCTCCTAGAGAAAGTTAGGAAGGCCCATGTTTGGATTGATTTCTCATTTAAATGGCAAGATGCTTAAAACACTCATTTACAATATTGGAACTCAAAGATCCATTTCCAATAGTTTTGAAGATCATCAACAATTTTAAGCTTGGAAAAGGTCTCCATTTGGAGTAACTAAAGATCCATCAAGATGGAGTATGTAATATATTATGTTGGTATCAACACATGGAAGTACTTGGCAATTTTTTTTGTTTTCAAATCATGTCATGGTGAACTTTTAAGGGGACCAAAGGAGTGATGTGCTTGCTTTAGATTGTCATGGTTCTAAAATAAATGCAATATACTTCATGGCAATCCAAGTGACATTCAAATCAAGAGGTCTACATCTTGCAATTTGTGCTTAATTGGTGCATCATTATCATTTTAGAATTTTTAAGATTTTGCATAATGAGGGCAAGAAGTAATAACAATGGAAACAAGTGTGAGAGAAATGTGCATTAACCAAATAGATGTTAATGTCATGTTTGGTCAAATTACCTCCTATCATTGTGAATCGAAGCCCAACATCATGATCAAATGTGGTTTTTACATTGGTAGGCTTTGGTTCCCCACCTCTTGCACAAGGGCTCATTGTTATAAATCAAAACATTTCTAAAAGTTCAATTTCAAGGTTGTTAGTTTCAAATAGTGACACTAAAAAACAAGAATAAGATCTTGAACTTATTCAAGACGATGCATGTGGAAGGGCTTGCACAAGAGCCTCAACATAGAAGAGGTGTGGGAAAAATTACAACATGTGATGAAAGGTAGGGAGACCATGGTTACTTCACCTCTGACCTCAAAATGTACCCCTATGGGGATGATGAAATGTGTCACATGCATCCATTTAAAGATGGGAACCCCATCAGCTACATATGTTGTAAAATCAATGGAATGTTCTTCTATAAAAGAACATGAATATACAATGTGAACCATAGGTTTATGCTTGTGTGGTAGGCTCAAGATAAAACACTAATTGGTCCAATGCCATGACATTTGGACAATATGCATTATAAGAAATCTTGTCCATTTTGACCCTAGATGTGCAACTATTGGTGCAATTAATGTCAAAATCAACTAATTTTGCAACTATAGTTATGTTAGTCCTATGTGTTATCATAGTCATAAGTGTTTGCATTTGCATGTGTGACTAAGCCAAGGCAAAACCAAATTTAAGTTCAAAATGCAACTACAATTTACAATCGTTATATCTTTAGATGGAAAGGTAAAGGGAAAGTGAACATTAATCATCCATTATTAACTATGCAACCATTGATGGAAGAAAACCTAGTTGTTTTGTAACTACTCTAATACTGTTTGTGAACCATACATCAATTATACAACATGATGATTATATCACATGTAAATAGGCAGGCTAGACTAGAAAGGTAGGTTAGGTAAATAACTAGGCTAGGTATAAATTAGTTAGTCAACTAACCTAGGTAGGATAGGCTAGGAAAGTAGCTAAGTATATAGATAGGTTAGATAATATGTATGTTAGGTAGGCTAAGTTAGGTAGGTAATCAATTAACTAGGTATGTAAACTATGTAGGTTAGAAAAAAAAAATGATCATGATAATATGATGACACAAAATCTTACTTGTTGAAATGTGGTGCAATGGTTAAAAGGACTTCATCACCCAATGTGAAGGTGAAAGGTTCAAATCTTCAACCTTCCAACCTACATAAATGGCTAGCATAGGTTGTCAACTAGGTTACCTAACATAGGTTAGGTGTTGTTAGCTAGTCTACTTAACATAGGCTTTTAGGTTAGGAATAGTTTGCTTATGTTAGGCAACCTAGGCTTAGGTTTTTAGGTTGCTTCAAATAGGCTAGGATGGAAACACCTCCCCCCCCCCCCCCACAATATAAAAAAAATATGGTGTGTTTATATCACTCTACAAACCCCCACCA
>Ga0116229_10010116_pt1 | contig 14219 bp, 15 predicted proteins | sample S1TSphgellanicum_3_FD_87313 | JGI IMG/M metagenome (GOLD analysis project Ga0116229, IMG submission 87313) | Host-associated microbial communities from peat moss isolated from Minnesota, USA - S1T2_Fc - Sphagnum magellanicum MG | ecosystem: Host-associated > Plants > Peat moss > Unclassified...
GAACCGCGGGACATCGCGCCAAGGCTCCCCATGCCGCGATACGATTTATAGCTGCGGCCCTGATATAAAAACACTTCCCCCGGCGCTTCATCCGTGCCCGCCAGCATGGAGCCCACCATCACCGCATCCGCCCCCGCCGCCAGGGCCTTTACCATGTCGCCGGAGGCGCGGATGCCGCCATCGGCAATCGCCGGCACGCCGCGCGCCCGGCAGGCGGCCGCGGTTTCCAGCACGGCGGAGAATTGCGGCATGCCCACGCCCGCCACCACGCGGGTGGTGCAGATGCTCCCCGGCCCGATCCCGATCTTCACCGCATCCGCCCCCGCATCAATCAACGCCAGCGCGCCATCGGGCGTCGCCACGTTGCCGGCAATAATCTGCACGGCGTTGGACGCTTTTTTGATCCGCGTCACCGCCGCCAGCACCCCGGCGGAATGGCCGTGCGCGGTATCCACAACCACCACATCCACCCCGGCATCCACCAGCGCCGCCGCGCGCTCCGCCCCGTCATCGCCCACGCCGGTCGCGGCCGCCACGCGCAACCGGCCGAGTTCGTCCTTATTCGCCAGCGGATGCGCTTCCGCCTTGTCCATGTCTTTTACCGTCATCAGCCCGACGCAATGGTATTTGTCGTCCACCACCAGCAGCTTTTCGAGCCGACGCTTATGCAGCAGCGCCCGCGCCTCCGCCGGCGACACCCCGGTATGAACGGTGGCGAGGTTTTCCCGGGTCATAAGCTCATAAATTTTTGCCGTTGGGTCGGTGGCGAAGCGGACATCGCGGTGGGTCAGAATGCCAACCAGTTTGCCGCTCCGCTCCACCACCGGAAAGCCGCTGATATTATGGAGTTCCATCAAGGCGCGGGCATCCGCCAGCGTCTGGTCCGGATAGATGGTGAGAGGGTTCACAACCATGCCACTCTCAAATTTTTTGACCCGCCGGACCTGCGCCGCCTGTTCGTCAGGAGAAAAATTTTTGTGAATAACGCCGATCCCGCCCTGCTGGGCCATGGCGATCGCCATCCCGGCTTCGGTTACGGTGTCCATGGCCGCGGAAACCAGCGGGATGTTGAGCCAGATGTCCCGGGTCAGCCGCGTTGCGGTTTTAACCGCCGTGGGGAGTATCTGAGAATAGGCGGGGACCAGCAACACATCATCAAAGGCCAGCGCCTCTTCAATGCGCAATTTTGGGTCGGGAGTTGAGCCGGGGGCCATGGCCAAGCCTTTCAATGAAACCTTGGCGGCTCTTAGTAAGGGGACCGGTGCCGCGGTGCAAGCCGTCTTCTAGCGCCTCTGCACACGCCAAGCTCCGGCCGACAATTGCCAAATTCCTAATTTTCCTCCACTTTTCAGATAACGGCTTCGTTCGATTAAAGTGTAATTGGGGGCGGGCATGAACTCGGAGACTAAAGAAGCCCACCAGCAGGATTGCGATACCGAATCATATTTTCTATTGACCTATCATGGCCATTTATTGTGCCTCAACCCAAGCGACGGTAGTCTGACTGCCTATGGCGTGCGTCAAGTCCCGCCAGGGGCCACGCCGTTTCGCGTCGAGGGCCGCGCCGTTCCTCATCAAACTTTTGCGGAATTCCTGACCGGTGCTCAACCCAAAAACAATGCGCTGCCCGTGGATGTGGGTCCCGTGACAGGCATAACGCCGGCAGGACACGGTCGCTGTGTTGCCCTAATGTGCGACGCGCGGTTCGCTAGCGCGCAACCCGATGGCAGGATTGAATATGACCGGACCCAGCCAGACGGCTGGGAACAATTCCTGCCGCTGAGCTGTGACGAATTGTCAACGCTGAACCATGTGCTTGATCATTCTTGGATCATCATGTCGTCGGGCGCGCTGGTGCCTCAGGAAAAAATTCGGATCGGCGCGAGCTTCGGTCTCTGGTTTGATGATGTGCAATTTGACCTCTCGTACAATCTGCCATTTTCGGTAGACAGCAGAGCGGCGGAGGGGAATTTCGCGCCGTTGTCAATAAAGCTCCTCCGCGATGGCTGGCGACTCGATGAAGCAAGATTGTACGCGCCGATCGTCTTCAGTGCAGCTTTCGGCAATCCGGATGTCCTTGCACAACTCAGCCTTTGCTTAAACTCTCTCATCGACTTCGGACATTACGACGGCCATGTTCATTTGATCACTGACCGGCCGGCAGGCGAGGTGTTAGCTGCCGTGCCTGGGCTCGATCCGACCCGAACAACAATACAACACTTGGAACCGACCGATTTCACGGGCTATGTCGCCTCGAAATACCTAATTTTAGATCACGGCCCTGCCTGGAGCGCACAGCCCTTGCTCTTCGTGGACCCGGATATCATCTTTGATGCGCCATTAAAGCCGATCCTGAGTAAAATCGCTTGTCTTGATCGCATAGCGGCCCCGTTGGAGGATTTTTCACCGCTTGCCTCGGCGATTTCGGTTGGCGCATCGCTCGTGCAATGGGATTTGGGGGATCCGCGTCTAGCACGGGGTTTCAATGCAGGCACACTCGGCATCCCGAATCTAGCTGACCACCAAGATGTGCTGGAGCGAATACGCCGCATCATAATGAACTACACAACATTAAATGGCAGGCGGTCTTTGCCCTGGGTTGACCAGGAGATCGCCAACTATGTTGCCTATCGCAGTGGGATGTTCGATACGCATACGCTTTCTCGGCACGTACGTTGGGGTACTGACTGGACAAGCCGGGAGGCGGGGCCACGCTCCGGAATCGTACATTTTTGGAAGCCCATGGCACCCGCCGCGAAACGCGCCGCGATGACCGCCTATTTTGAGGCATTGGCCGACATGGACAAATTTCCGAACCGTACGCCTCACCTACCCCCGGAAACATCCAGCACGGCGCCGGTGGTGTAAGATGCCGCGTCCGATAGCAGCCATATAATCGCCTCCGCCACTTCCGCCGCCGTGCCGGCGCGGCCGATGGGGGTGGTGGCGCCCAAACGCTGGGCGCGGCCCGCATCACCGCCCGCCGCGTGGATTTCCGTCTCAATCAAGCCGGGGCGGATCGCATTCACCCGCACCCCCTGCCCCGCCAATTCCCGGGCCAGGCCAACCGCCAGCGTATCCACCGCGGCTTTGGACGCTGCGTAATCCACATACATGCCCGGCGAGCCAAGCCGCGCCGCGACCGATGAGATGAGCACAACGGAACCACCGCGCCCGCCCCGGTCCCGCGGCATCAGCCGCGCCGCCTCCCGCGCGCAAAGAAAGGCGCCGAGCAGATTGACATCCAAAATGCGCTTCATGCGGGCAAGGTCCACATCCGCCAGCATGGCGGCCGGCGCCGCGATCCCGGCATTCACCACCACCCCGTCAATCCCGCCAAATTTTTCGGCCGTCTCGGCAAACATGCGGATAACGTCTGATTCCTCGGCCACATCGCCTTGAAGTGTGATCGCCTTGCCGCCGGCTTGCCGCACCAAATCGGCCGTCGCCTCGGCCGCTTCGGCATTGCCGGCATAGTTAATGCCAACCGACCAGCCGCGCGCCCCGCAAAGCACCGCCGCCGCCCGCCCAATGCCCCGGCTGCCGCCAGTGATGAGGATCGTTTTCATGCCCCGATCATAGGCGAAACGGCTCTGGCATCAATCAATATCGTTGCCTAAGATTCCCGCCATGCTCCCAAAACTCATCGTCTGGTACAACACCAAATGCCCGGTCTGTAACGCCGGGATAGACTGGCAGCGCAACCGGCTGGTGAAAGCCGCACGGGCGGGCGCCATCGAATTTCGGGACATCAATTTCGAACCCGACGCACTGGCGGCCCACGGCGCCGGGGTTGAGGATGTGCGCCGGCGCTTGCACGGCATGGTGGAAGAAAAACTCTACATGGGGGCGGATTGCGCGGCGGAAATCTGGTTGCGCACGCCGGGCGATGCCTGGCTCGGCCGCCTCGTGACGCTACCCATCATTCGCCCCATGGCCCGGCTGATATATGATAGGTTCGCGGACGTGCTTTATGCCTGGAACCGCCGAAAACGGCATTGGTAACTCAGCCGGGCCGGAAACCCGTCGCCACAACGTACATCTCTTTGGAATCTTTCCGGCTCGCCGGCGGCTTGGCGTGCCGCACGGTTCGAAACCTCAGTTTTAGCGTGTTCAGCATATCCCGCTCGGCCCCGCCTTGAAACAGTTTTGCGACGAATGATCCGCCCGGCCGCAAAACCTCGGTGGAAAAAGCCAGCGCCATATCCGCCAGCGCCATGATGCGGATATGGTCGGTCGCCACGTGGCCGGTGGTGTTCGGCGCCATGTCCGAAAGCACGAGATCAGCCGGGCCGCCCAACATTTCTTTCAGACGGACATCCATCCCTTCTCCCATAAAATCACCCTCGATAAACTGCGCGCCGGAAACGGGAATGATGGGCAAAAGATCAATCCCAACAATCGCCGCCGCCCCGCGCAATAACGCCACTTGCGCCCAGCCGCCAGGTGCGGCGCCCAGATCCACAACCCGCGCGCCCTTGGTGATCAGCTTGTATTTTTCGTCCAGCTCCAGCAGCTTGAACGCGGCGCGCGAGCGGAATCCCTGGGCCTTCGCAGCCTGCACGTAAGGGTCGTTCAGTTGCCGGGCCAACCAGCGCTGGGAGGACGGGGCTAGTTTACGCGCGTTTTTAAGCCGCACCGCCTCGCGGCGCGGCGGTATGATCGTCGGCTCGGTCATAGCGGCCCATAACCTCGTTTCGGCGGCGCGGAACCGCGCATCAGCCGCATCAACATGCCCTCGCGCAAGCCACGGTCCGCCACGGTCAGGTCCGGCGCCGGCCACAGCTCGTGAATCGCCGCGAAAATCGCGCAGCCCGGCAGCACGAAATCCACGCGCTCCGCCCCTATGCAGGGGTGGCGGCTCAACCCGTCCCGCCCCAGCTCGCGCGCTTCCGCGAGCGCCGCGTCCACCGCCTCGCGCGGCAGCGACACACCATCAATCAACCCGCGCCTATAGCGGTCCAGCTTCATGGAAACCCCGGCCAGCGTCGTCACCGTCCCGCTGGTCCCCACCATCAGCACGCCGCCCTGGCGGATTTCCTTGGCGATATGGTGCACCGCCTCAAACGGCCGCAGCATTTCGGCCACATCATCAACCACGGACGAAAAACCTGCCTCCGAATAACAAGCCGCCCCACATCGTTCGGAAAGGGTTACAACGCCTACCGGAATCGAAATATAGCCGATCAGCTCCGGCGCCGAGCCATCGCAATTCACCCGCACCCAGGCAATCTCGGTCGAGCCGCCGCCAATATCAAACAGCAGCGCGCGCCTTCCAGCCTTGCAGATCAGCGAGGCGCAGCTTTCCACCGCCAGCTCGGCCTCCTCGCGCGGCCCGATAATTTCCAGGTTCAGCCCGGTTTCCGCCCGCGCCCGGGCAATAAACGCCACGCCATTTTCCGCCTGGCGGCAAGCCTCGGTGGCAATGGCGCGCAGCATTACCCGCCCGCCCGCGGCATCCGCCCCCCAGCGCTTGGCACGGTTGGCGCAGATCATCAGCGCGTCAATGGCCCGGTCCATCGCCGGCGCCGATAACTGCCCGGTCTCGTACAGCCCCTCGCCCAGCCTTACGACTCGGGAGAAGGAATCCAGCACCTGAAACCCCGTGCCTTGCGGGGTGCCCAGCAGCATGCGGCAATTATTGGTCCCAAGATCAATCCCCGCAAACAGCGCGCGCTTGGCCGCCGGCCGCGCGCGGCGCGGTTCCGTATAGGCAGGCCGCCTCGGCTCTGCCGGCTCGGGTGAGATACTAGGCATTACAATTATATAGTCGCTCTGAAACGGCGTCATGGGCAAGCCGCAAATGCAGTGAAAGCAGGGCTCGGGAATTAATTCTGCCGTATTCCGGTTGCCGCGTGCCGCCAGTGATGCTACCGGGGCGTCTCTTCGGCTCAGCAATGGTCCGTTGGGGGATAGTTTAGCGGTAGAACGCCTGGCTCTGACCCGGGCAGCCTTGGTTCGAATCCAGGTCCCCCAGCCATCCGCCGATTAGCGGTTTTTCAATCGAGGCACGGGACTTTATCCCAACAATCTGCGCATCTCTTCAAGGGCGCTCAACGTTTCCGTAAGCAGCGCACGCAGGCGCTCGGTTTCGGGGTCGATTTTCTGGCGGACCAAAACACGGGCAGCGGGGCGCAGATTATCGGAGCGGAGCGAAATTTCGGCGCCGTCCGGCTCGGGCGGCAGCAAGCCGGGCATGGGCAATTGAGGTGGCTCGGCCGGCGGCGCGCGGCGGGTTGGCTCGGCGGCAAGGGCCGAGATACGCTCCGCTTCCGCCGCGGCCCGTTCCTCCGCCGAGGCTGGTGGAATATTTTCCTGCAACGCGCCGCCACCTTCCCGCAGCAACCGTTGCACGCCCTTTATCGTATATCCCTGCGTATACAGCAGATCCGCCACACGGCGGAGAAGCAAAACATCTTCCGGCCGGTAATAGCGCCGCCCGCCACCGCGCTTCAGCGGGCGGACCTGCGGGAATTTGGTTTCCCAAAACCGCAATACGTGCTGCGGCACGTGTAATTCATCCGCTACCTCGCTGATGGTGCGGAACGCATCGGCGGATTTGCGGGTGCGCAGCCGGGCATCTGTATCATTCGCAGCCGTGCCGTCGCTGCTTTCATCCAAAGCTGAGACCATAAATCAGTGCTCTGTGGGCAGTGAATGCACGCCAGATTCCGCGGGCCCGGCCGGCAAGCCGTTCACGGCGTCGCGCAGCATCTGGCTCGGGCGGAATACCAAAACCCGGCGCGGCATAATCGGCACCTCTACCCCGGTTTTCGGGTTCCGGCCCACGCGCCGTCCTTTCTGCCTTACCGAAAATGTCCCAAACCCGCTGATTTTAACAGATTTTCCGATCGTCAGCGCCTCCGCGATCCGGCTCAACATCGATTCCAGCAAATCCGCCGACTCATTACGCGACAGCCCAACCGTCGCATAAATCGCCTCCGTCAGTTGCGCGCGCGTCAAAGTGTTCATTTTACAAGATTAGCACGCGACTCGCGCGGGTCAACAAATCTTGTTAACTTTATTACATCCTGACCAGCGCCGAGCCCCAGGTGAGGCCGCCGCCCAAAGCTTCCAATAAAATCAACTGCCCAGCGGCGATTCTTCCGTCATTCACCGCCTCGCAAAGGGCCAGCGGGATGGACGCGGCGGAGGTGTTGGCGTGGCGGTCGACGGTGACGACCACGCGTTCGGCGGGAAGGCCCAGTTTTTTGCCAACGCCGTCGATGATCCGCCGGTTCGCCTGGTGCGGCACTAGCCAGTCAATATCCTTATTTGTCAGCCCATTAACCGCCAGTGCTTCGTTCACCGCCGATGAGAGCAGGTTTACGGCGTGGCGAAAAACCTCGCGGCCATTCATCACCAGATGGCCCGGCTTTTCCGCCTGGCCAACCGCGCCATCAACATAAAGCAGCGCCGCCAGCCGGCCATCGGAATGCAGATGGGTTGAGAGAATGCCGGGGCCATCCGGCATAACTTTTTGACTTTGCAGTAAAACAGCCCCTGCCCCGTCACCGAACAGCACGCATGTGCCACGGTCCTCAAAATTCAGAATGCGGGAATAAACTTCCGAACCTATGACCAATACATTACCAACTTGCCCGGCCCGGATCATCGCATCCGCAACCGATACGGCATAGATAAAGCCGGAACATGCGGCGGCGATGTCGAAACCGAAGGCCTTCGTGGCGCCAAGTGCTGCCTGCACATGCACGGCAGTGGCCGGAAACGCCTGGTCGGGGGTAGAGGTGGCGAGGATGATGGCGTCCACCTCCCCGGCTTCGACGCCGGCTTTGGCCAGCGCCTGCCGCGCGGCCGCAGCACCCATAAAAGTGGCGGTTTCGTGCGGCGCCGCAAAATGCCGCTGCCGAATACCAGAGCGCTCGGTAATCCACTCATCCGAGGTATCGACGCGCTGGGACATTTCGCCGTTGCTAACAATCCGCTCCGGCAAATACCCGCCAATGCCGGTCAGGACCGCGCGGACCAACAAATCAGACATTGGTTTCAGCCGTATCGGCCAAAATGGCGCGGTCCATGGCGGCCAGGCTGTCGCGGATGCGCTGGTTAAAATCATTGGTGATCATATCCATCGCCACATCCACCGCATGGGCAAAGCCCTCGGCATCGGCCCCGCCATGAGATTTTACCACCACGCCGTTCAGGCCCAGCAGCACGGCACCGTTATAGAGGCGCGGGTCCATCAATTCGCGCAGCCGCTTCAGGCCGCCACGTGCCAAAATATAGCCAGCGCGGGCGAAGGCGCCGGAGGAAAACACCCGTTTCAGCAGATCACCGGCCAGCTTGAACGCCCCTTCCGCGGTTTTCAGCGCCACATTGCCGGTAAAACCATCCGTCACCACCACATCCACCGTGCCGCCGGCAATGTCATGCCCCTCGACAAAGCCGTGGAATTGCCCGCCAATCGGGCTTTCGCGCAGCGTGGCGGCGGCCAGGCGCAAAATTTCATCGCCTTTGCCTTCCTCGGAACCAATATTCAGCAGCCCGAATGTCGGTTTTGGCAGGCCCAGCACCACGCGGGCGAAAATTTCACCCATCACCGCGAATTCCACCAGGTTGCGCGAATCGTAGACCACGTTGGCGCCAAGATCGAGCATCACCACATCGCCCCGCGCCGAAGGGCCGATGGCGGCCATGGCGGGGCGGTCGATCCCCGGCATGGTTTTGAGCACGATCTTCGATAAAGCGAGCAGCGCGCCGGTATTGCCGGCCGAAATGATGCCGGCGGCGTCCCCAGCCAAAACGGCTTCAATCGCACGGCGGAGAGAGGAGTCCCGCAGGCGCAGCGCCGCGGTGGGTTTCATGTCGCCGGGAATATAGTCGGCGGCGTGCCGGATGACGGATTGCACCTTCACCCGCTTGGTTTTGGCCACCAGCGGGCCGATTTTTGCCTCATCGCCAAAAATCACGAATTTTGCCAGAGGGTGCCGCACGGCGGCAATTTCCAGCCCCGCGATCACCATCTCAGGTGCGGCGTCTCCCCCCATGGCATCGACGGCCAGTAGATTGCTCCGGCTCATTTAACACCTGCTAGGCGGGTTTATGGGGAGGCGCAGAACTTTAGATGCGGACGACGCCTTTGGCGGTTTTGCCGGATTCGACGACTTCCCTGTTGTCGTAATGGCCGCAATGCGCGCAGACATGGTGCGGACGCTTCAGCTCGCCGCAATTGCCGCATTCAGCGTGGGATTCCGCGCGCAACGCCAAATGGCTGCGGCGCATGCCGGCGCGGGACGGCGAGGTTTTACGTTTAGGAACAGCCATGTTGGATACGCCTTGGGGTACGGTAAGGGTTAATGTCAGTGGCGCGGGGTAGCAGACACGCAGGCAAGCCGCAAGTCAGGGACAGCCGTCAGTATACAGACGGTTGGCTAATTCCTGTCCTTTAAACGTTTCAGCGCCGCAAATGGGTTGTCCGCTGCGTCCGCCGCCTCGGCCGGCAGCGTGGCGCCTGGTTTTTTAGGATATGGGTCTAGGGCGAGGGCTAATTGTTCTGCCAGGACGGCGCCGAGGTCTATGGTTTCGCCGCTATACGGAATTTCGTCCGGGCCCTCCAGCGTCTCCGGGTCCAGCACCAGCTCGGCGGCTTCGGGGATGGAGGCGGCGGGGACGAAGCGGAGCGCGGCTTCCTCCGCCACCTTGGCGTCAAAGGGTTCCAATGTGATGACGCATATCTGGGTGAGCTTGGCCCGGAGCATCAACCTGGCCGCGATCACCCCGCGCTGCTCGTGGCGGAGCCAAAAATCGCCGGACAAGGCGGCGATGGCCGGCAGGTTGAACAAGGCGGCCAGCGCCGCGCATTCGGCCTCGCTCGCCTCAATCCGGCGCTCCACCTCCTGGCCGATGCCGCCAAGACGCATCTTGCGGCTGAAAACCTCGCTCATCTCGCTCATGGCCTTTCTTGGCACAAAACCGCCAACCTCGTACATTGACATAAGAACCCAGGGCATGAGACGCCGCCCCGGAAAATAAAGGATGATGCTCCGTGCGCCAACTGCCCCGTTTTCTGTTCCTCGCCGCCCTCGCCGCCCCCCTGCCTGGCTGCGTGCTGTTCTCGGACGCGCCGCATTACCGGGGCATCGCGGTGACCCAGCACGACTTGAACGAGCTGACCCCCGGCATTGCCTCGCAAGCCGATGTCCAGGCGCTGATCGGGCCGCCGACGGTGCAGGAAATGTTCGACAGCAATAACTGGATCTATGTGAGCCAGATCACCAAAATGCGGATCGGCCAGACCGAGGGGGTAAAGCAGCAGCACGTGGTGGTTCTAACTTTTGACAATAACGGAATCCTGCAAAAAATTTCCGAAAAAGACCTGAACGACAGCGTGCAAGTGGCGATGGATGGGCAGCAGACGCCCACCCCTGGCGGCAATGCCAGCTTTATCCAGCAACTGGTCGGCGGGGTAGGCAGCTATAACCCGCTGGGCAGCATAGGGGCTGGCGCCGGCGGCGCCGGGCAAGGCGCTGGCGGCCTCGGCGGCAGCGGGCTGGGCGGCGGCGGTTTTTAGCCCATGCGGCGGCGTGCCTTGCTCGCCGGTGTTTTACTCCCGGCGGTTTTTGGTGAGGCGGCGCGCGGGCAATCGGAGCTTGGCGCACCGGCCATCCCGCCATCGCCGCCTGCGCTGGCCTCGCAGGCCCCAAAACTGGATGATGCGGTTTATCCCGGCTATACGCGGCGTGTCCTCGCCCGCTGGGGCGATGCGGTTTTGCCCGATGCACCGCCTTTCACCCCCAATGCGCCGAGCCAGGCGCAGGCGGCCACGCAATTTCCCTATGACGCGGTGATCGCGGGGCTGGTTGCCCCGCCCCCGGCGCAGGATGGCATTTCGCGCCTGGTAATGGCGCTTGCCAACCCGGACGCCCCGCCGCGCATGGTGTTTCCGGGCGGCGTGGATGTCCCGGCGGTGGCCGGCAAGCTGCAGGGCGCCACGGTACTTAACCTGCAATATCAAGAAAGCTGGGTTACGGTGGATGGCGGCTACCAGTCGCGCCGCATCACCGATGGCACGCTCTGCCAAATTTCTGGCCCCGTAACCGCTGCCATCGGCACCACGGTGCAAGGCCTGCTGGCGCCACAAGGCGGCTGCCCAACCCCCTGGGGCACGGTGCTATTCGCCGAAGGCGATGCCGGGCCGTGGCTCAAGCGCCTCGCCGGCACGGATGACGGTTACGCGGACCCAACCGAGGCGCCGCGCTTCGGCTGGATCACCGAACTCAACCCGCTCGACCCGTTCGCCTTTCCCATCAAACGCACTGCCCTTGGCCGCTTCGCCCGTGCCGCCGTCGCGGCGGCGGTCACGCCGGATGGCCGCCCGGTGATTTTCATGTCCCAGGACTCTCACGCCGGATTTTTGGTCCGCTTCGTCGCCGCGACCAATGCCACCGACGGCACGGCAATGGATTCCGGAACACTGTCAGTTGCGCAAATCAATGACGACCAAATCACCTGGATCAATCTCGGCACGGACATTCCCACCCTCGCCGGCACGCTCGCCGCGGCCGCAAACGCCGGCGGTTCGCCTTTCGACTCTCCCGGCGGCATCGCAATAGGCGGCGGAAAAATATATTTGGCCTGCCGCGGCAACCCGACGCGCGACCCATTGAACACCAACGCGCTAAATCCGCGCGCCGGGGATGATAACGGACATATCTTGGTGTTTCACCCACCCAACGGGGATCTGACTGCCGCAACTTTTGACGGCAAGGTGGCGATAGCGGCCGGCAACCCCGCGACCGCGCCATTCACCCAATATCCGCCAGGGTCGGCCGCCTGGTTTAAAAACCCCCGCACGCTGAACCTCGATTCTGCGGGCAAGCTCTGGATCGGCACGGACCAGCGCGGCAAAATATCGGACACGGCGGATGGGCTTTTCGCGATGCAAACCGGGGGGCCTGACAAATACGTGGTTAACGCCGCCTATCTGGCGCCGGCCGGGGCCGCGATTGGCGGCGCCGCCTTCGATGCGCCGACCAAAACCATCTTCGCCATGGTCCGCCACCCAGGTGCCACGCCCGCGGCGACTTTTGACAATCCCGCCACAAGATGGCCGACCCTGCAGCCCGGCATGCCGCCGCAAAGCACTTTGATCGGCTTGACCAGTGTCTGATATACGCATCGAACAGGTCGCGTTCGGAGACCCTGGTTTTGCAACATGCTTCGCCATCCGGCTCGAAGTCTTCGTCCACGAGCAGAACGTGGCGCTTGAAGAAGAGCGCGACGAGCACGACGCAACCGCTCTGCACTTCTTGGCATTTCATGGGAAAGAGCCTGTCGGCACCGCCCGCGTGCTGCTGAAGGAACAAAACAGCGCCAAAATCACCCGCGTCGCGGTGAAAAAAAATTCGCGCGGCCTGGGCGTGGGGGCAGCGCTTATGCGGCATATCGAGCAAGCCGTGGCCGCGGCCGAATTCCGGCTGGACGGCCAGACCCAGGCACTGCCCTTCTACGAGGGTCTCGGTTATCTTCCAGAAGGGGAAGAATTCATGGAAGCCGGGATTCCGCACTTGCACATGCGAAAAAAACTTTCATATGAGAAAAAATTGGCAAAAAATTAATAATTTATTAGCTAATTCATATCAAAATCGTTGATATGTGGTGCTACTCAACTCCGGCTCGGCATCGTGGACTGGCGTATTTCCGGCCCTGGCGCAGTTCTGCATTAAAAAATCCAAACATGGTTGAGACGGATCGCGGCAATCACGCGTGTCCCAGCCAGTATGGAACCGGCTCTTGAGTAAAAATGAGGCGTTGTTAACCGGTTTGCCGCCGACGCTGGAGCCGCGCATGAACCCGTCCCGCCGAACGCGCGAAAACCGGGCGCAAGCCGAAACCGGCGACATCCTGAAATCGGACATTGAGGCGTTGCTAAACCTGCGCCTGCGCAACCTGGCACTGCCCCCAGACTTACTGGCGCGCTACAATGCGCGAACCGCAACAACGAACCGAAAAATAATGGCCAATTGGTGCGCCCGGGTGGGGGGGCTTAGCCTACTCATCGGCGCCCTCGACCCTTTTGCCGTTCCGCCTGCCCTGCTACCCGGGTTCATCATCTGCCGCCTGCTTATCTCACTCGCCTTCTGGCTATGTTCAGCGGCAATCACCAGCAAAAAATTCGCCGGGCGCGAGTACAGCTTAATCATCATCCCATGCACGGTCATGATGATACTCGCCGGAACCGGCGGAATCATCGCGCATCGCGACGACCTGCTATTCGTGAACCTCACGGTTGGCGTTGTCATCATCTATACGGCAATCATGGTCCTGCGCCTGCGCCTCCGGGATGCGCAACTCCTGGGCTATCTTTCCGTTGCCGTGATGGGGATTTCCCTTCTGGCTTCAGGGGGCGGCCATGCCCCGGAGAAGCTGCAGATCTTCGGCTTCTTCAGCGTCGTCATGGTCGTGCTGACGCATGCAAGGCGGATTCAAAATCTCTACCAACAGCGCATGTTCCTCATGAACCTGCGCGATGAGATGAGCCACTCCGAAGTTTCGGCGCTGAACGAACAGCTTTCCAACATTGCCTATACGGACCAGCTGACCGGCCTGCCGAACCGGCGCTATTTCGACGAGATTTGCGCGAGCATGAGCGATGAGACAATAAACCTGTTTCCGCTCAGCCTCTGCATGGCCGATATCGACCATTTCAAGACGTTGAACGATAATCTCGGCCATCTGCAAGGTGACCGCTGCCTGCGGCTCGTGGCCACAGTGATCAGACAAAATCTGCGCGGCAAGCGCGATATTCTGGCCCGCTACGGCGGCGAGGAATTCGTGATCGTGCTGCCAGGTGCCGCCGCCAGCACGGCACGGCTTATTGTCGAGCGAATCCGCGCCGCCATCGAGACGCTGGCACACCCAAATCCCGGCTCTCCCTTCGGAATCGTGACCGCAAGCTTCGGTGTCGCGACAACGGAAGCGCAGCCACTTTCAATCCAGGCGCTGATAGCCGACGCCGATAATGCCCTCTACCGCGCCAAAAGCGCCGGCCGCAACACGGTTACTGCATGACAACAGGGCAACCGGGCGAACGGCGCAAGGGCAGTAATGGGCGTGGGGGGTGGCAGGAAGTAAGTAAGGCCAGGGGGCGTTGCCCCCATCTCGGGGCTTGCGATGCCTCCGGCATCGGTCCCCTCGATCCCCGCCAAAGGCTGAGCCTTTGGAATCCATTCATAAGGTTTTTGAGGAGGGGGGCGGCC
>Ga0116229_10010117_pt1 | contig 14219 bp, 7 predicted proteins | sample S1TSphgellanicum_3_FD_87313 | JGI IMG/M metagenome (GOLD analysis project Ga0116229, IMG submission 87313) | Host-associated microbial communities from peat moss isolated from Minnesota, USA - S1T2_Fc - Sphagnum magellanicum MG | ecosystem: Host-associated > Plants > Peat moss > Unclassified...
CCCTGCAATCGCTCTCTGAAGTTTCGGGAGTCCATCGGGACTCCATCTCCCAAAGTGGGAGTTTGCCTTGGGAGTGTGAGGGTTCACTCCCTCACACTTTCTAACACTTTCTCACACTCCCTAACACTTTCTTGCACTCCTGGGAGTATGTGATGTGACTCCCGGGCTTCCTTTCGCCTTGACTCCCGGGCTTCCTTTTTGCTTAACTCCCGGGCTTCCTCTTTGGCCCGCACCCTTGTAATTCCCTTTGCCTTGGTCGCGAGCCCAAAGCTAGGGTTGCGACAGTTTATGTAAGACAACTTTAAGGTCCATAAGTTATAGGTCATCACTTGGACAATTTCAATATAGAATCTACGAAACCCTTTATCAACCAAAAAAACACGGCAAGGTGTTTTTTTGAATGTGTGTCTTTTTAAAATTTGTTTTTCCAACACCATTTTCACGAATTTTTTTTCAATACCTTTTTTCCCAATTTGCATGCATCTCACATCTTTTCAATTGATTTCAATGTAATTGAATTAAATTATTTTGTTTGAATTGAATTTCAAATCAATTCAAATTGCATGCAATGTAATTCGATATTTTCATTAATATTGAACTTAATTTTCACAATGTATTTAATTTTTTGAATTCATTGATCATTGTTGGTAGTGCATAACAATATGAAGCTTGAGTTATATATTTACCCTTACCTAGTTGAAATTAAAATTAGTCAAAGCACAATAATTTTAAGACCATTCCTAGGAACCAACCAAATTTGAATTGGTTATTACACAACCAACTTTAGTGCCTATCAAAAGGAGAATTCTTTTTTAACCTTGCCAATTTTATTGGTCATTTCATTTTTTCATTCTCCATCCACATACTTGGTAGGTTTTAGATGTAAAGTGAAAACTTTGAGTAGGTAGTTGGTTATGGAACATAAACCATAACATAGATTTCCAATGAAGAAATCATAATCAAGACAACCCCTAAAGTTGGTTTAGGATTTTTCTAAATTGGTTATGCCTATTTAAAGGGTTTAGGGTTTTAAAGTCATGACCCTAAATTGTAGGGATTCGAAACTATGACTCATTTTTTTGGTTGCATCATAATGTTTCTTCTACCTAAAAGGGGTAGAGCCAATAAAGTCTTTTTAGGTTCTTCCCAACCATTTTCTTAGTGAAAGGTTCTTTTGGAATCTTATTATTTGGGTTCTTATAAGTTAAGTGTTCTTTCAAATGTTCATCCTCTTTCCTTATTTGATATGTTTCTTGTGACTAGGGGTTTGAATACTTGATTTGTTCATGTTCTCCTTGTGATTTGCCCCCATTTGCAATTTCTTCTTTTTGCATGGACTTGAGTCATTCCTTTTGTATCTTATTCACACCCTTTTTTGAATGCTTTGTTTTATTGACGATTGGTAAGGTGTCATCATTTTATCATTATTTACTTGTGATATTAACAACAAATGTGACACACGACTCCTTGCACTTCCACATTCTTTCAAATAATGTACCTTCTCACCTTCTTTCAAAAGAAAAGACATGTTGTTAAGTGATAAAAACTTGGCCTTTTACTTACCCATGTTCTGTTCTTTGGGTTTTAGGAAGTTACATGGCCTCACAAAGGTACCCTACTCCCTTAACAACTTCGACATTAATTACATTATTTTCAAAAATGTTGAAAACTATCCCAAAAATCAATTGTGAAAGAAAATAATGAATCTTGCAAAATCATTTTTATTTGTTGAAATGAAAATGTCAAAATTAATTAATTATTCTTCATCGGATGTGTGTCAAAGTTGCTAACTTATTATTGTATAGTTCTTTTATATAAACATGCATGTGCAAGTTCGAATTCATACTTAATTTCTTTAAGGTTTGGTGAATTGTTTCTTGTTATATGGGTCATTCATAGTTCTTTCTCTGGTTCATTATTTGAGATAATGTTAGCAATAGTATGCATATCAACAATGAAAACACTCTGAAACAAAACAAAGGGTGAAATTCATATCACATTAGGTTTTGAGATAATTTGAATTTCACTCCTTATTTAGTAACAATGTATGGAATACCAAATGCTCTCTTATTTTGACAAGTTCACTTTTTTAAGTTTATTATTTCTTCAATTTTCCAATTCCTATTTGTCAAGTACATTTTGCCAAAATACTAGATTCCCGATTCTATGTTGCTTATACTATGTTGCCAACTCCACATTGACCCATTCCCAACTCCATATTGCCAAATCTTCAATTGCACATTATCAAATCATCAATTCCATATTACAAGTGGTACATTGCCAACTTGCCAAATTGTTTTTATTTTTTAGGCTACCCCCATTTTTCACATTGCCCCCTTAAAAATTAATATTTTTCCTAATAAATTTCATTCATTAAGTGCCCAAACAAGATTTTTTTGAATATTTTTTCTACCCATTTACCTAGTGTACCAACATCCAATTCATAAGGCTACCTACCCACCTAGGTTATCTACCTAACAACTCACTTAGGTTGCCTACCTACCACCTACCTACCTCTTGTGTACCTAATACCTACCACTCACATTGAACTCCTATGTAAGTACCTACCCCTTAGTTATTTAGGCCCACATCAACAATTTTCATGTTTATAATTTCACATTGTCAAGTTTCCAAGTTACATGGCGAAATCTTCAAGTTAATAATTTTCATTTCCAAATTTTCAAGTTTGCAAGTTTACATGTGCACTTTGAAGTTCACACATGCACATTGTTAACTTTCCAAGTTTGTAAGTTTACATGTGCATAATGCCAAGTTTACATGTACACAATGTCAAATTCACATGTGCACATTGCCAAATGCCCTAATTTGCAAGCTTACATCTAAATTAAACTTAATAGTTAAATCCAATGGCTAGATATAGTGGCAAACTTAATGGTTACAACTAGTGATTAAAATTAGGTAGGTAAGTGGGTGGATAGGTAGATAAATATATGTAGGTAGGTCGTACAAAGGTGATAAATATATGTAGGTATGTAAATAAGTAGGTGATAAGGTATAGGTAGATAGGTAAGTAGGTAGGTAAATAAATAATAGGTAGGTGGGTGGGTGGGTAGTAGGTAGGTAAATAGCTAATTAAGTAAATAGGTGGATGAACATGTTAGAGCTATCTACATATGGTAGTAGACCATGTCATATTTAACTAAATATCATTGTCCATTTTGATTAAATGTTCAATTTGACTGAAAACCATTGGTCATTTTGATTAGAGGTCATTGGCCATCTTGATTAACTATTCAACTTGATTAAAGACCATTGGCCATTTTGACTAAGGTTGTATAACTTGATTATGTGTACTTAATCAAATAAATCATTATAATCAAGTTGATCAATCAACAAATACACATCTCATTCAAGCCCTTGACCTTTAGTCAAAATGTACATGTCCATTAGTTAAAATGACAAGTTAGTCAATTTGAACCTTTTAAAAAACCATGATTTGCAATAGTGTTAACAAGTGCACAAGTTTAAAAATTTACAAGTTGCACGTGCATATTGTCAAGTTCACAAATACACATTGCCAAGTTTGTAAGTTTACAAGTTTATAAGTTTACAAATGCACATTGGTAAATTTTTCAACTACGCAAGTGCACATTGCTAAGTTCTCTAAATTTACAAATGCACCATTTCTTTTAGGTGACTCAGGCTAACCTAGGTTAACCTAGACCTCCTTATGCTATAGTTGGTTCAAATATGTTAAACTAGGCTAAAATTGACCAACTAGCCTAAACTTGGTTAAATTAGCTTACTTAGGTTAACCTAGGTTACTCAAGGCTAAACTAAATTAAACTTGGCAATTTTATGCTACCTAGGCAAAATTTGATGATGATGATATTATTATTATTATTTATTAATCCATCATACAATTAGCTATATTAGCTATAATGATTATTGTACAAATATTAACATTTAATATCACTAGTTCTATTATTATATTATTATTATTTTAGATTATGTTACCCTAGCCTACCTAGTGGAGGCATAAATTAATATTAGCTTCTTATCATAATCTATTGTAGTTTACCATAGTTTAATAAAAGTGGTTTATTAAAGCCTAACTTAACTTAGTTTAATCAAGTTTAGCCTAGTTTAACTTTAACTTAATGAATCCTAATTTTGTCATAATAACCTAGTTTAACCAAGCTTAACATGGATAAACCTAATTTAATTTAATTTACCTTACATAATTAGTGTAAGTAACTTAGTTTAACCAAAGAAGTTGAATTTTGCCAAATTTAGCATAAATGAACATATTTTAATAAAATTTAATTAAGTTTAGAATGTTTTAGCCTAAATAGTTTAATTTAGCTTACAAACTTGTAAACTTGAGCACTTGTCAGTGTGCACCTATGAACTTGGCAATGTGCTCCTACAATCTTGGGAATGTGCACATGTAAACTTGTAGACTTCGTAATGTGCACTTGCAATCTTGGCAATTTGCATGTGTGAATTGGCAAACTTGGCGATGTGCACTTGTAAGCTTGTAAACTTATAGACTTGGCAATATGCATATGTCATCTTGCAAACTTGAAAACTTGACAATGTGTAAATGTGAATTTGACAATGTGCACATGTAAACTTGCAAACTTGGGCATTTGGCAATGTGCACATATAAACTTGCAAATTTGAAAATGGGAATTTGTCAAATTGGAAACTAGGCCATGTGGACTTGTCAACTTGGAAACTTGACAATGTGCACTTGTAAACATGGAAATTGTCAATGTAGGCCTAAGTAACTAAGGGGATGGTTAGGTACATAGGAGGTCAATGTGGGTGGTAAGTTGGTAGGTAGGCAATCTAGGTGGGTTGTTAAGTAGGTAACCTAGGTGGGTAGGATGTTAGTGCACTAGGTAGGTGGGTAAAAAATCCCACAAAAATCTTGTTTGGGCACCAAAGGAATGAATTTTAGGTATTGGGTAAAATATTAATTTTTTTGTAAAGGGGCTGCCCAAAAATGAAGTCAATTTGGAAAGTTGGCAATGTAGCATTTGCAATGTGGAGTCAACAATTTCACAATGTGAAGTTGATGATTTGACAATGTGGAACTGGGAATCTAGCATTTTGGCAAGGTGTACTTGACAAATAGGAAATGGCAACTTGAGAAAATAGTAAACCTGAAAAAGTGAACTTGTCAAAACAAGTGAGCATTTGGTATTCCATAACAATGTTCTTTGAGAAGAGATTTTTTTCGGAAAATTTTCAGCATTTAAAAAAAAAAAAAATTGTGCCAAAACCACCAAGGTACTAGGAGCATCTCCAGTGGTGCTTAGTATGTGATCCTGCACGGTAAAATTGGATGAAGAAAAGTGAAAATATGCTGGTTTGGCTCAGGAAAATGGTTTTGGCTAAGAATAATAGACAGTTTGCCATGGCTGGCAAAAGGTGCAGCGACACTCTACACCTGCCGAAAAGAGTGTAATAGGTACACAATTTGACTGGTGCTCCGTGTTTCTGAGTACTCTACACCTGCCGAAAAGAGTGTAATACCGTAGGTACACAATTTGACCGGTGCTCTGTGTTTCTGAGTGACCCATCGTAATAATTGGTCCATATGGTTTGCTATTAGTAGTCCCCCACCTATTTGCTGTCCCAGTTTTGCTGTGTTGCATACTGAGCACCGTTGGAGATGCTTTAAGGGTACCTAGGGACTGGGGAGGCTGCAAATTGTAGTAGGTATTGCAGGAAACACATGAGAGTCTTCAAGTGGAAGGAAAGCAGCCTTTGAGTTGATGACATGGCAAGTCAAATTGGTGACTAGGATTTGGTGCTGCTGTGTTACAGTGGATAAGTGTGCCACTGTTCAACTCAATCCATTTGATGTGATTATGTGTACAATTGGTGTTTCTGTTTCTTTGAATGAATTAAAATAAGAATTTTTGGTCCTTTAGTTTAGTAGTAACTAAACTAAACAAGAAATGCTTTTTGTCGGGGGGAAATTTTTGGCATCCTGGCAACAGAAAAAGTGGAGGTGTGAATGATACAATTGACATTTTTGAAAAAAAAAAATTGGGTCCAAGTTAGCACATTATTATTATGAGGAATTTTTTTCTGAAGTCACCATATTTAGACAACTTATAGGTTCCAACACATCATCAATATCAATACATAGGACAAATCTTAATTCTATTTTCTTTTTTACTTTCCTCTATGACCAGTAGCCAAATTTGGCTAAGACCTCTTGTGGATGATCACCAACCCTACTCCCACCTCACAAATTTGAAGCTATAATAGTAAATCCCCTACTTGAATAAAAACAATAAAAACAAAGAGGAATTCCTCTAAATGAAATATGTTATTATCAACCCCCCATCCATACCCTTTAATTAAAACATCAATAACTACCTGTAGACTAGGTTATATTTAAGGGTGAAGTCTACAATATATCATTAGTCTAGGACCAAATGAACTCTACACCATTCTGTGGCCTCTACCTGAGGATGAAGGGAAAGGCCTCTTCCGTGTTGCATGAATTAATTGAGTAACACCATTTGAGGTTGGAAGATAATTTCTTTAATAATAGAGTTTTCCTTAAAGTCACCTTGTCTTCACCCTGTCTTCGGGCCTCCTTTCACCCCCTATCTCCTCTTTGAGTGAGGTCCTCAAAGTAAGGAAATTTTATTAAATCTAAGTATGAAATGCTGAAACTCAGCATTTAATGCACAAGGTTCGAGATAAATTAGTAGTTGTACAGGTAGGAGCAGCGAAAATATATGTAGCACTGGCAGCAGCAGCAGTGGAGACGCTCAGGAAAGAGGATGAAACTCAGTTTACCACAAAAAAATTGGTGCATGTTTTAGTTTCACCCGCCTTGAATGCTAATGCAGTTTCTTTTTGCAGGTTAAAAATTAGCCTAAAGAAACCTATGAAATTGAAAAAGTTTGACCATGGAAATTGTAGTTAGAGTTATACCAATCAATTAATTATCTTGAAATTTTTGTACAACACACATGGCAAGGCATAACAAGGGGTGTGTCACACTGTTGCCTTGCCATTGACATTAAAAAGTATCTTAAAGCAAAAGGAGGATTATGGAAACTCAAATATTTCACCTTGATGTTTTGAAGATTATATTTCAAAAATATAATCTTCAAAAAATCCTCTAAAAGAAACCAAAATCCTTCAAGATATTTTATAACTCTATAGTTAAACTCAAGTTTCAACATAAGCCAAAATATCATCTCTCAAAAATCCTCATGTAAAAATAGACCTAAGTCTACCTAGGGGCGAAAATCCATTAAGCTACTATACTCTATAATGAATCTAGACACAATAATATCCTTGCCTTGGTAGGCAAGGCCAATAAATGTGCTTGGTTAGAAGTTGTTGGACTTTAAGATTACATCTTTTTGGGGGAAGAAAACTTAATTGTTACTCAAGTTGATTAGGCTAGGTGAAGGGACTACAACATAAAAGGGTTCTCCAAAAATGTATTTAAAATGGTCTATCCTCATCTAGATATGAAATCTACCCATTTTTCTAGACTTTTGATTTCTCCTCTAGGTATAACCCAAGGTCTAGATGGAAAAAAAATCAACCATTTTTGTAACTTTTGAAATCAGTAGCTTTTGATGATATTATGGTGTTAAAAGTTGAATGCCACTCATGGAAAGGGAAGGAGGCATTATTAGGCTAAGGACCTTCAAAGATCCATGACATGGACCATTGGGAAGTACTTAATACAAGTTTGTATAGGGCTTAATAGGGTTTGTATATAGGTAACCCTAAACCCTACTTCAATTTCCATTGTTGAAAACAGATTAAAACTTATGGTTGATCTTTGATTCTTTTGAGAACCATGGTTGTGAACTTACAGTGAGAACGGACCTGCTGATAACGGCTGGGTATCTGATCCTATTGTTGATAACCACCCAACATTGGTAAACTACCCGTGTAGGCGGGTAAGTATCAATCATAGATAAAGTTGGGCGGGTACCATGTGTGGTTACCATGTGTGCAGGTGAGTAGGTAACCCACTTATGAGTACTACAGGAGTGGACCCATGTGGATGGTCAGTACATAAAACTTCAAAGAAATGGCAATCTCCATTAAGAACCGGCGGTTCTCTTTCTGGTTCTTACACCGGTGAATAACTCCAAGATGAAAACTAGTTCTCGCAATGTGTATAAGGAAATAATTTATTCATGAATGGCTAGGGTGTTAGGGTTTAGGGTTATGTGGAGCTGAGAGTGGACCCAACCAAATCCTAGTGAAACCCTCAGCTAAAAAGCCCACACAACTGAGGTTAGCTGAGGGTTAGCCCACATTTTTTAATTTTTGGAAAAAAAAAAGCTTTGATGGAAAAATAAAAAAATTTGTAGCAAGTGTCTAATGAAGATAATTACTTTGTGTAAAAAAATGAAAATTAAATAATGATAATTTGCTACTTTTAAAGTGAATTTTTAATGTTCAAATTTCACACATCAATTTATGAGTTTTTTTTTTTTGGTCCACATCTTTTCTCTTACATGATTCACCTTGTGAGTATATTTTTCATTAAACTATGCGGTTTCCAAACATTGGAGAGAGTAAGGATTTTAAACGGTTTTATTTTTAAAATTCTTGTAATGATACAAAACCTATTTAGATATACGTATTCATGCATTCAAGGTATTCCATATGCCAACACTTTTGGCTTGGAATGGAATATTCCAACACCCACCTTCGGATTTGGGTTGTGTTATGGGATATTAAGGTGGATTCACATGTGTAATGGACCTTTGGTGCTACCTTCCTTAACACCAACTTACCTTTTGGAAAAGTGCCACATCTTGTGATGATGTTACCATCAACCATCGTTACGTGTAACAATTCACACTCAACATTTGAGATGATGATGTTATCATCAACCATGATGGTAACCATTGTTACATGCAACAATTCACACTTAACATTTGAGATGATGATGTTATAATCAACCATGATGGTAGCCATCATTACAAGTAATAATTCACACCCAACATTTGAGATGTTGGTAGATAATTAACTTTGTAGGTTGTAGAGATACAAAATACCATCATGTTCACATTGTTATTTATTTTATTTTATTTCTTATAGTCGATGATCTTCACGCCATTCTTTCTTGTGTGTTGAATGTTTCTACAAAGGTGTATCTTTTTGCTTCTAATCAAACCTAACACCATTGTTGCACTTTTGTTACAAGTGTTAGCAACAACGAGAGCTTTGACAAATTGTTCAAACGATGTTGCTTGTTTAGTGCTTAGACCTACCTCATTAGCCTTCCAAAGCCGTCTACAATGCTCAACTTTCATAATTTATCACATCCTTTTTATTTTGGTTGTTTTTTAAGCTTTTGCTTATAGTTTTGATTTTTGTTACACTATCTCACAACAAGAACCTTTGTTGTTGGAGGAAACATCCCAAAAAAAAAGAGAAGATGTGATCTTTTGGTGATGGCAATGGAATAAAATAGTGTGGCTATAGGGATCATATTTTTGGAACATGGGAACATCTATGTTCCCAAAGCAAATAAACCTTTGTTCTCAATTAAAAAAAACATTAAGGTAAAGAGCCATTTTATGAGTTGTTATGTAACATTGCATTATTAATTCAAAATCTATTTTTTTAATAAAGATTTGATGTTAAGTTAGCAATGACTTAACATTTCATTAACATAAAAGTTACCATTAGCTATCACATAGGCAACCACATTAGATTTTGTGGTACCCAACAATTTAGGTGTGAACCTCTCCAAGTTTGTAGAATTCCTAGCATTGAATTAGGGACTACTTAGCATTAGATGTGAACCCACCCTTAAATCATTTACTCCAATGGAAGTGATTTTTAAAAGTTTCATCTTGAATCATTTAAATTAATATCCATATCTTATTTTATTTTATTTTGATATTTATTTATTTATTTAATTTATTTCCCTGAAAGACTCAATATGTAAATGTCAAAAATACATGCATTTTTGGCTACATAACTAGGGGTTAATTATGTCCATGTTTGACAAATTTTTTGGGGATCTTTGTAGGTGTTATAACTTGTTGATTATAAAGAAGACAAATTTCATATCGAAATCCAAATCATGTTGACACCAAATTAAGCCACTTTTGAAGGCTCTCAAATAATAAAAATTTCTTGTCCAATCAACATTATTTGTTAGTGTTTTTTAAAAGATTTTTTCTTTGTAGCCAAAGTGACAATCTTTTGTAAGGGGATTTAGCCAAATCTAGTTATAAAAAATAAATTATAAAATCTAACCATGTTTTTTTCTCTTTTTTTTGCTACACAATGAAAATAAAATACTTGAATCTAAGTTGTTTTTACGTTTAATTCTCACTTTTGGTAATTCGGAACTTGCAAAATCATCTTTAATTATTTATCTTTTGGCAAAATTTCACCTTTAAACAAAGGTTGGCTAGGTTGCTTACCGCCTTACCCATCATAATAAACAATAGTTCAACCATTACCAAATACATAAAGTTGTAAAAAAATGTGATAACTTTGAGGTTGATATTACATTTATCCTTAAATTGGTCTATAGTTTCGACTATAATTTCACCTTTAATCTTTGGTTTCATCCTCGGTTATTTGATATGGTTAAAATGAACAAATTTTAAGGAAAGTTAGTATGAAATGTTGAAACTAAATGGCATTTATTGCACAAGATTTGAGTTTTTTCTTAATGGTAGTTAATGATAGCAATAAAAATTGCCTAATGTAAACTAAGGATGCAAACCCAAACTCAAAATATCACCAATTTTTGACTTATCATTTCATGCTCAAGGCTAATCAACAACTACATTCGTTGGTACATCATATATGTGGTGGATGAAGATTTTCATCTAGTCACGTCCCCCAAGAATCGTTTTGGTTCACCGTGTTCCCAATGACTATTGCAGGTTGATCTGGTTCCCCAAGGGCCTTTTTGGTTCATTGCATTCCCAATGGCCACTTCTTTGTGACAAGGAACCAACATTGGGAACACAATGAACCAAAAAAGCTCCAATTTAATGATATATATGTGTTGTTTTCTTACACAAAGGGGGGGGGGGACTATGTATGGGACTATGTATGGGGCTAGTTGGGCCCAAGTGTGAACGCATTGAGGAGCCGGCCTCAACTGCTATTTCCTTGCAAACCCAATTTTTGCAATTTGTTTGAATTTCTAGCAACAAAATCCACTTAAAAATCAATATCTTCCACACCTTAGCTCTGAAAATTGTGAAATAAACTCTATTAAATCTGACTCATCAAGGGCTTTCCAACACCCCCCAAATTCCAATACGGTTTTGCAGTTTTGATTTTATTTAATTGTCATTGAGAAAATGGTTCAATAATCAATAGCTTCCACAATGTAGCTCCAAACAATCTCAAACCAAGTCAGTGCACCCCTACTCGACGAGAGCTTTCTGAACATACCAAGAGTGCGACATGAAGCGTCATGGTTTGAGAAATCTCAGCACAACGAAAAAAACAAAACAAAACAAGGGGTGTGTCACATTGTGGCCTTGCCATTTACTTTAATAAGGATCTTAAGGCAAAAGAAGAATTATGAAATTCAAATATTTCACCATGCAAAAATATATTAATAAAAAAAATCCTCTAAAAGAAACCAAAATCCTTCAAGATATTATTATAACTCTATTATAACTAATCTCAAGTTTCAACACAAGCCAAAATATCATCTTTCAAAAATCCTCATATAAAAATAAATAGACCTATTATTATTACCTAGGGGCCTATAAAAATCCCTTAAGCTACCACACTCTATAATGAATCTAAACACAAATATCCTTAAGGGCCTTGGTAGTAGTAGGCAAGGCCAACAAAACAAACTTACCTTGCTTCATAGATAGATGGAAATTTAATTTATTTGCTACTATTATCCTCTATTGAATTATTGTGTGGTGCATGAAGTGGGCAATTGGAGGCATGTGAACCAACAACATAGTTGAGGATGGTGCGGGTGGGGTTTTTTTTTTTTTTTTAATAAAAAAATTCCCCAAAGCTTGTTGTGCCGTGTGGTTCACAACCATTTGTGGATAACAACAACAATTATTCCTGGAAAATGAGATTGTGGGGGGGTCATTGAAGAGCGATATTATTATTATATATGTATTGTGGTGGCTACCGATGTCCGTCCGGATTATGTTCGTCACTTGAAAAGAGCATAAAAAACACATGGCTTCTGAGGAGGAGGACGCAAGGCCAAAAAAGGAAATGGCGCGATGCATGTGATCTTTTTGTTGCGCTTTATGGGTGGGTGGATCACTCGCACATTGACCCGACCGGTTATCTACGTCACTTTGCACATCAACCCAAAAAACAAAATCCACCCAAAAGTGCAATTGTGGCATGAAAGGTCGGAACTAGTGTCGTGTAGTTACGGAAATGCCTTTTTGATGTCTCTCTTGGCTTTGCAACCACAAAAGGAAAAAAAAAGGACGTATGAAGAATAAACAATGAGAAATTCCATCACCTTCGTATGCTGAGCCAAAACATATATTTTAGTAGATCACAAAGGTGATACGACGACCACCGTGAAACATACAAAAGGCGTCCGTATAAGCCAAAAAAAATTTACAAAGCCTTCTTCATGTGCAAGGAGGTGGCTATGGAATGTTGCGTCACCAATGTAAAACCGTAATGTACGCTACGGTTTGGTTTAAATCGTGCAATTGGAGGACCTTATGTCATACCCATCTTGTGAATTTTTCTGTTTCTTATGTACATTTCGGCCCAAAGGTACAAAAATGGGTATTTCACGGGAAAAAAAATTTAACGAAGGGTGGGCGGACACTTCATTCTTTTTTTTTGAAACACCCACTTCTCACACACAAAAAATATTGTTACACTCTAGAAACATACCTCCAAGTACACCGGGAAAAATAAAATAAAATAATTAATGTTTTTTTTTTCTTAACAATCACAAGAACATACATTTGTCTGGTGCTGCACTATGGGTAAAGCCCACAGGGTGGTGACGGACATTCCCAAAATGCAAGGCCGGACTAGACTATATAGGTAATAGAATAATGCTTTTGCCACCTTCCGTAAAGAGAAAAAAAACCTTGTATATAAAAATCAAGGACGGGAACCTATCCCTCAAAAGTACAAGGCAAATGAGAGCACGAGTAGTCACAACCCAAAGAAAAAAAAAAAAAGGCTACGGAAAATACGGAAAGCTGTATTTTATTATTATTATTATTTTGGGGTGCGAAATTTCGCCAAAATAAGAGATTTAAAAATTATAAAGAGAATATTCGGTCTCAATATTCCCAATTTCTTCTGAAAAAGAAATCGCCAAATAACGAACGGCGAGAAAAAAATTGGAAAAAAAAATTAAAATCACTATAAATTGGCTCCAGAGGAATGAAAATGGATGGATGGAATATCCAACGCATTCGCTCCCTACGAACGAGCGAACGAACGAATGACTGAATGTACCTACCTTTCCGTACACAAAAGAAATAGGCACTTTGTTTTACATCTTGCGGTGGGTACGAGAGTCCAAATCTTCAATTTTCGTAATTCTCATCTTCCGCATATCCTAATTCTTAACATCCAAATTTTCTTTTTTGTAGATTCCGAAGATGTTAAAAGATAAGTAGATACTAGAGAGGGTAGTGGTGAAGCGGAGCAAATTCTGGATCCAACAGTTTTATAGATTTCAAAGATGTTAGTAGAGTTGTGTGGGAGATAGTACTAGTAGTAATAGGTGTCGTAGTAGAGTGCGGGTGGTGACCAGCGGAGCGAATTCCAGATCCAACAGTTTGGTAGATTCAGAAAATATTAGAAGAGGGTTCTACAGATAGTGGTAGAGTTGTGAGTGGGGAGCGGTGGAGCGAATTCCAGATCCAACGGTTTGGTGGATTCAGAAGATGTTAAAAGAGGATTCTACAGATAGTAGTAGAGTTGCAAGTGGTGCGGCGGAGCGAATTCCAAATCCAAATTTTTGGTAGATTTCCTAAGATGTTAGAGGTATGTAGATACTAGAGTGTGCGCAGCTCCTTCTCCTTTCCTCTTCGTCTTAGTGTCTTCTTCTTCTTCTCTGCGACGAAGGCAAAGCGGCTTCATCCTCTTGCACTGCGCAGTGCGCTTTTGGCGGCGCGTCTTCCTCGTTTTTCGTCATCGTCCTTGTTGCAGTGTTCTTTGTTGACAAGCAAACTATGTATTATATCATCTTTCGATTCTATTCCTTTTTTCTTTTTTTTTCCTTTTTGTTTTGGTTGCAA
>Ga0116229_10010120_pt1 | contig 14214 bp, 10 predicted proteins | sample S1TSphgellanicum_3_FD_87313 | JGI IMG/M metagenome (GOLD analysis project Ga0116229, IMG submission 87313) | Host-associated microbial communities from peat moss isolated from Minnesota, USA - S1T2_Fc - Sphagnum magellanicum MG | ecosystem: Host-associated > Plants > Peat moss > Unclassified...
TATATATATATATATTCGGCATTAAATGAAAATTTCCCCAACCACCTTCCCACTATTTACTAGAAATAGCTATGGAATGGGAACATCAAGGCTATTTCCAATAACTAGTCACCTCAAGCCAATTATCGTGCATAATTAATTGTTGTGAAAATTGAGATCACCTACCATACCAATTTAATTGAGCAAACTATTAATCACTTTTTAATATTGTAGTACCTTGGTGGCTTTGGCATAATATTATATTATATTTTAATTTGTCGAGTTTTTAAAAAAATTATGTTGAAAATTTTGAAAATTCAATCAAAATCATAATAATAAGGTAGCTAGATTTGAACCCACTCTCTACCTAACAAAGTTTACAAAATAACGTAAATTATGATCAATATAAGTGAAAGGACAACATGAAACTTGTGAGATATTTAACGATTTTATTATATTTATTTTTTATATGTCAAAAATATTAAAATCAAGAACTCAAGTGTCGAATTAGAAACTTAAAATTAATGTCAAAGCTACCCAAGTATTATGATATTATGCAATTTTTATTCATACCTATCTTTTGTAATTTTTGTTATTAATGATATATTTGAAATGGATGTATAATAAATATTATTGACATCCATGAAAAAAACACTTATGATGTAAGCAATATGGTTATGGAAAAAATAGGGCCAATGAAAGCTAATGGTGATACCTAGGTTGACAAATATGTACATGTCAATAATAAAAATGAAGGTCATAAGTTATTATTGCTTATAAATCATAATTTGATAGCCAATTATGTTGTTGAGGTTCTCACAATAGTCTGTTATGAAATTAAGAAGCTTTTGGCCATCAAGGGTTAGGGTTTTAAGTGTTTTACATTTATAGGTTGATGCATAAAAAGCACAATGATAACAACAATAATCATCTTGAAAGATTGTAAAAACCAAGTTCTAAGAACTTTTTGAAGAATGTTGAAAAGACCTTTTACATTTGCATCATGCAACCTCAAATGTTACAATGATGCATTTGAAGTGAATTTGGAATCTAAACACAAAATCCCATTGTGAATCTTTAAGAAGTACTCACATTTGTAATTTTTTTCATACACTTCAATAATTTCACATGCACAAGTTCAACAAACAAAACTACTCTCAATAAAAAAAAAATTGTTATTTATTATATTGATCTAATTCAATCCACTCCAACAATTTGTTACATTAACCTCTTTTTTTTTTTTGTGTCTTTCATTGTGTTTGTCATCTTCATAAAATATACAATTGACAATCACATTAAACGTTTTAAAGAAAAAGATGAATTTTTTTTGCAAAGTTCTTAAAAACCATAATACCTTATCTAGTTTGGAACTTAGATGTTGAATCATTATTTTATGTTGCAAAATCAAGTTTAGCAATAAAAATTAATAACTTATAAAATTTTCAACTTGATATTATGTAAAAATAAAATACTTCGACAATCAATCCTTGCACCTAATTTTCACATAAGTGAGTTTTGATAAACATTGGAATTGCTAAATATATTTAGTTAAGTGATAATGGTAAATCACCTACATATTAAACTCATTTGTAAAATCCATTGAAGGGGGGAGTAGAGCAACTAATTTGGCCAAATAGGGGATGAAATGAACAAGAGATGAAAAAATGACAAATGAAGTTAACTTGTCTTCGCATTGATTTTGGCATAAAAACAAATTTGGTCTTTAGTTTAAGTTTTTGTTCATGCATGTTCATGCTTGTGTGAAGGTGGGAGCCTAGATGAAAACAAAGCTTTTTTCAAGTTTGTTTTAGCATCAAACCGACAAGGTGTGAATTTGTATGTTTTTAATCATCAAACAAACAATGAACAAATGATTGTGTGATTAAAGGCCTAAAGAGACTAAAAAGTGTAATCTTTGAACTTGGTGTGAATAATTTTAGTGCTTGAGTTGAAAGTGAAAGAACGGAATTAAAAAATGCATAAGGGTTCAAAGGTTTTGAACATAGAGACAAAAGCTCATTCTCATGACATTGGGAGGAGCCAAATCTCATGTTCCAAGATACTCACAAACACCTATAGTTGAACTCCATCAACATGCAAGGTGAAACAACATAATCCCCACTTCATCCAACTTTTAAGAGAGCTCTTGAAATTTTTGAGGTGAAGATAGGGTTTTCGAAGCCTACATTTCTTTAATCTCTCCTATTTCTGAGGTGGGGATTACCCATGTTCTTAACATTTGGACCATACACTTAGGGTAAAAATGTCAAATTGATGTGTTGATATGCGCAGAAGGTATGCATTGCTAAATTTGAATCCTTCAAATGAACATTTGTAAACATAAATACAAACATATTAAAAATATGAATAATAATGAAAATAAAATATTTAATATTATAACAAAAAACACATAACATGCATAAACACATTAAAATATAGTTATTGACAAGAAAACCATATTGAAGAAATATAATAAAATGAAATGTAGTGAAAAAAATTTGATTCCTAACAAATAATGCACCCATGCATACATGAAATACAAAATTAGTAGATAAAATTAGAATTAAAAACATAAAATCATTAGAATAATACAAGCGACATAGAAGGAAAACATAAAAACATAGTAGGAAGTAATATGCAACATAAAAATATATTGTCAAAAGATAGAAGAAACGTAAGAATGTTGATACATGTTATCAAAAAACATATCATACAAAATTTCGAATCCAAATCATGAAAATAGAGTTATATATTCAAAAATATACGAAAACACAAGGAAAACATAAAAATTTAAGAAAATATTAGTGATGAAACATGGATAGTGATTTAAATAAACAACTTTGAAAAAAAAGAAACAAAAACTTGAATGAATAGAAACATATTAAAATATTGAATTCAATAACATAAACCCTTATAGAAACATAATAGGTATTGAAATAAAAACACGGGCTCAACATTTGCAATTCATGAAATTCATGTGATTTGGGCAATTCACGCAATTTGCAAGCTTGATAGGCCAACCATTAATTTCAAATAAATGGATGCATATATGACACATAGAACTAGAAGTGAAGAAACATATAGGTACATATAACATACCTATGTTGTCGACCTCATGGTTCTAGGGGTCAAATCGTGATAAATTACTATAATTAATGCTTAATTATTTGGCATGTTTGCAAGTTTAAAACTTCAAATTAATGTTGAAAATGTGTGTTGTATTTGTGATATGTCATCTTCTAACATATCAATTTAGCATCTAGATAAGATTGAAAATAATCCAATGAATATAAAATATTTTTTGACATGTTTTCAAATCAAGATCCAGTGTTTTTCAACATTAGGAAACAATGTAGAAAACATCGTTTAAACATTGTTTACGGACTTTTTAACCAATCATATGTTGTCACATCACCTTATGAAGATTAGTCACAATGACTTAGGAGGGTGCCATTGGATCGATTACCCATTTTTACCCCTAAGTACAACTTGATCTTTCAAAATGTAATGTTTTGAAAGGGAATCTTTTGAATGGCCATGCTACAATGGGTAAAATTTGGAATGAACAAGTGTTGCAAATGTGTTAGAAACATGTGCAACTTTTTAATGTGATGTGATGTACTTTTGAAATCAAATTTAATCCAAACATCAATCTTGTTATCTAATACCTTATGTGTTAGGAATTAATCTATTAGGGATTTTACCTTATCAATTTTAATTCAAACACATCAACATTAATTTTAGTTCAGACAAATTGATATCAAACATTTGACATGGTGTAATTTGAAATGAGAGCTCAACTTTTGTTACATTTAAAAAAAAGACATTTAATGTGTTGGTGAATGCCAAAATCCAAAGAACTTGAAGTGTGCAAGTCCATGAACAAAAGTTTGGCTAAGGTGCATAAGTAAAAATAACAAACCATGTCAATGGAGGATACATGTCTCCCTAGTGATGGAATACATTATCCCCAAAAATTCACCGATGCTTACACAAGTCACAAAGTTTGTTGTCTTTTTGCACATGTAGTTGCAAAATTTGATCTTCATAGTAAAATGTATGCCAATTTGTGTTATATAACCACTGTTCTTTTGAGTACCATGTTAGATTGTACTAGAGTATAAACCAAAAATCATACTATGTTGTGACTTGACATATGTTATGTACTTTAGGAAAACAAACTCTCCTCCCTTATGTATATGCAAGCATAGAAATGAAATTCACATATAGATAGCAATTTGAAGAATCAATAAAATATCCTATAAGGATTGACCTAAATAAAATTAGAACTTAGAAAAGAATTTAGAATTTATTTTGATGAGATCAAAGCATGTAATTGAGCTTGGAGTCGTACTTGTTTATGTGTGGCAAGCTCAAAAAAATTTCTATTGTTCCCATTGTTGTAAATGATGTTATTCCAAATAGTTGTAAATATATTTTCTAGTAAACTCATGAAACTTTTCAACTTTTGTAACAAACTTTGGGAAATTTTTTTTAATATATTGATAACGTTTTGATTACAACACAAATTTTCAAATTAGCTACCACATAATGACACAATTCAAGTACATTTATTAAAAAGAATTTCAAGGATATGAATTTATATTTACCTCTCAAATTTTTTGTCCATTTCCAACCAACATTGCCATTGGACTAGACTCCTTACATTTTGATCATTCAACATACCCATTCTATCAACTTAACCATATAAAACCTTCAACCATTTTTTGATGCCTTCTTTTTTGAAACATTTTTATGGTAAGTGCTTATTATAATTTGATCACCTTCTATTAATATAACATGGAACCACATAATTTACCATAGTCAAAACTATTCTTCTTGTTCTCAAAGTCTAACACCTTATTAACTATGATAATTGTTTTAACATTGTCCAATATGTTGAACCCAATTTGTTTATATACATAAATCACTTTTAAGTTCAACCACGTTACCATAGTACTTTGGCCAATTCGATAATCCTTTGTTGAAATTTTAATTAATTTTCAAGTTTTCAATTTGACATCTTTGTTTTAATTATTTTTATTTTCAACAAAAAAATTATATATATATCATTTTGAAATTAATGTAAATTACCCAAGTTTAATCATTTTTTCTTGGTCCTTTTTTTGTTTGATTTTTTTATTGGTACTTCAATTTTTTTGTTACAAATTTGTTGGTTTAACGTTCATGGCATATCTTTAGGATTCAAAATTGATTTTTCAAGATTTCCTTTACTTAGGAGCATTCTTGGTACCTACCTTTTCTTGGTGAAAGAATTTGCAATAGAGAGTTTGCATTGAAAGCACTTTGCTATTATTCTATTTGGGTGCGAGTGAAAATACTAAAGAAAGAATGGAAAAATATTATTTGTAGAAAAATCTTGCTTCCTATCTATTGTGTAAAGTTCATGGTTTGCATTTCAAACTTTAATGTGTATCTACCTATTAAGGAGCATGGGAATGAAAAAAATTGTTAGCTTATTTTTTGTTTAACATACTTTAGCTCAAGAGTTTTCTATGTTGAAGAGCAAAAATATTGAAAAAACTAAATTGACTATTATGATAGTTTGGTGTTTCTAAATACCCTGCAACAAAAGCAATAGAAAACATTAACAGGGTTATTCAAGCCCATCACAAGATATGAACACCAAAGTTTTTTAAAACATGAAGGTGAATTGTTGAAAAAAGTTGCATAAAAGAGAAATACTAAGTGCATAGTGTAAAAACGTCTAGTTAGTTGCCCCAAGAAATTCAAAACAACTCTCCAAGCAAACCAAGTGATCGCACAAAAGTCAAATGAAGAACAAACAAGAAATAAATCACATGTGCACAATCATGGGACATATGTCAACTGGTTTCAACAAGATTTGTTGCCATCCACAGTGGTAACAATCAAGAAATACCATGGTAACAAAATTGACGCCCTCCATCTCTTGAAAATTGTTTATAAGAAACCAAGATATCCTAGTCCTTATGAAAAACTAGGATGAACCAACCTTGATGATTGGTTTACAAATAAAAGAAAAATTAAAGCCAAGTATGTCCATGTAGCTGAATTAAGCATACAAGTTGAAACCAAGAAGCAAAATTTACCAATATTTGAAAATCATCCAATATTGAAAGATTCAATTGTAGCCATGTTGTAAAAGATGAGGGAGGCAAGTTAGCCCCTAGTAACTTCCACAATCCAACCTATAATTTATGAAATGATTGAATCATTGGCCCTTGATGTGTTATGTGACAACAAATATAATGTGTTTAAAGTTACTCAAGAGGACTCATCAATCCATGAAACATTACATGAATTGGGCTTTTAGGGTTAGTACTACAACAACTAGCAAACTTCCATTAGATTGGGAAGAATAAGGATAGTTCATGACTTACCATATTGCTTGCCTAATTAAAGCCTACAACATTCCACCTTCACTTGTTGTCAATAGTGATAAGATCAACATACATTTGGTACCTACATCAAGAAAATGCACATGGGAAAGTAGTGGCTCCAAACACATTCATGTGTTCGGCATAAAAGACAAGAGGCAAGTGAGTGTGGTAGTATTTTCATCTACAACAAGCCTGTTGTTACCACTACGAGTGATTTTTACAAGCATTACGCCAAGAACATTGCTACCAAACCAAAAAAAAAAAAACAATGTGTGTGGCAAATGGGTGGGATCTCACCTATAGTGAAACCATTGGTGTGTTTTGTGGAGATTGTCTTGGTGCCTTATTGCCAAATTCGAATTAAATCACTTGGATTACAAACAAATCATATAATGATTTGGTTATTAGATTATTCGAGTGTACACAAAAGTTAAGAATTCTAAGGTTGGATCAAAGATAAACTTCCAAACATTTTGGTTGTTTTTGTATTAGCAGAGTCTACCAATATTTTACAACCAGCTCATGTCATACTATAGTGCCCATTCAAGCATGCATTCATAACGGAGTTCAACAACTAGACAACAAGGGTCATCAAGGAGCAAATTAAAAGTGGTAAAGAACCAAATGTTGACTTCAAAATGAGTAATCTAAAACCACACATATGTGAACGGTTACACAATGCGTGAAAAGAATTGAAAAGCAAAGAAACAATCATCTTGAAAAGGTGGGAAAGATAGGGCTTACAAGAGCTTGGAGTGGTGATTTTCAACTTGCTACCACAAAAGCAAGCACAATTATTTCTCTATTTTTAACAACATTTAACATTGAAGAAGACATGGAGATTGATGAAGTCTACACCAATCCAACAGTGACAACATTAATTGTTATGGAGGGTTGTTCAAATGAAAAATCAACATTTGCAACATCACTTGAAACACTTTTGTTTCTTCAAGTGCATGAGTTGAAAGATTGAAACTACGAACATTAGCTAAAAAACAAAAGTCATGGACATTGAGTGTTAAGGTTTGAAATAGTTTTTATTCTTTGCTAAATTTAAACCTAAACTTAAATGCTAATTTTGAAGTTTGGCTACATAAAGGACCATGGAAAAGCAACAAACAACAAAGATTATTCAAACTCAATAAGAAGATGGTGTTACTTGTAGACTTGAATTACTTTTGTTATTGCTTAATGTGAGCTCTAACTCACGTAGAATTTTTTTGGGGGCCAAGGCTTTTTCCAACCTTATAGGAGCATGATGATGTTGAAGATGATGATGATCCCATGAACAACCTTATACAACATCATATGTGTTGATAACTTCTAGGTCAATATAAGTTTTGTAATTTATTATTTTACTACTAGAGCCAAACCCATGCAAATTCAACAACCTTGAAGGTGTTATTTTAGGACGAAGCATACATCATGAATTGTTACTTTTGTGATCATGCCCTAAGCTTGGGCTCTTGCTCTTCCAATTTTGAATAGGCATCAGGAAGAGCAAAGGAGGTCTATTATTATAGCCAAAAGAATGAACCCTTAACAGTGGGGTTTGTTTCCAAATCTAACAAAGGTACCCAAGAAAGAATGTTTGCATTGAAAGAAATAAATGAATGCTCTTTGGTGCATGACTATTTGAAGCTTCCATGGTTTGTTGAAATTGTTCTCCTCCTCCTTATAGAGAGGTGGGGCCGAAAGGCACATGGGTTCGAATGCTACTCATGTGCGAGCAACCTTCCAAATGTAATTGTAACAAACAAGAAGAGTCATACACGTAACTAACCAGTGAGCAAATGACCAAACGCCTAAACTAGGGATCACCCAAACAGACTCTATAGGGACCAACAAGAAAAGTGGGCTTAATGTGTTTGATTCTTGCACTTATTTTAGCCATGATATTGATGTAGGTTTTGGACATTGATCTTGATAACTCCTTTTTACCCAAATAAAATATTGATCACATCAACCTTGTTGTATATTATGTTAGGTCATGTTCAATTTTTAACAATAACAACAACACGCAACAACTTCATAATGTTAACAATAACTCTGTTAGAGAAGGCATCACAACTATTAGTAATTCTGTCATCAGGCTTAAGATTTGGTGGGGGAGATTCAAGTTCTATGTCACTTTGGCAAGGACAACAACAAGATCAAGGTAGAAAAAATGAAATTCCATTGAATAAGGTGAACATAGTTCAACCCTTGTCGATGAAACAACTAGTTGAAGTATTATCAACTTCTCAAGGAGGGGGAGCCACCAAAGTTGCAAGTGGAGTACTTAATGTTGCATATACAAAAACACCATGACAACAAAAGTTTAGGAAAGGAAAAAAATAAAATGTTAACAATAATGTATAACTTTGGATTTGCAATAAAACAATGATGGGATTTTTGTATATTCTTTTATTACTATAACATTGGCTGGTGTTGATAATCATACCACATTGTTTAGGAATGGTGAATGTTTTGGCATTTAGTTTCGTGTGTCGTAACCTTAACCTTGGGTTCGCGACCAAAGCAAAGGTTTGCAAAGGTGCGGGCCAAGAGTGAAGCCCGAGAGTCACATTTCATACTCTTGGGAATGTAGGAGGGTGTGAAGGAATGAACCCACACATTCCCAAGTGGGCTCCCACTTTGAAAGTTAAAGTTCCAATGGACTTCCGAATTTTCAGAAAGTGATTGTAGGGGTCAAAACTCATTGGATTAAAGAGTTCATTATACCATTAGAAAGTTCTTGAAACGAAAATGTCTAAAATGGGCTTTCATGTCCCATTTGGGTGCTTAAAACACAAGTTATGGCCGAGAAAAAGGCCGGGAGTCAAACCGCCAATATGACTCTTGAACATTAAAAATCTAGATTTGCCCTTATTTACTAGCATTTAGGTGATGTGCCACATATTTTTTGAAAGATTTCAATAAGGGCTACAACTTTGCTCTAAACATCACCTTAATAAAAAATGTGCACAAAATGTTATGAGCTTTCAAAGTTGTAAAAATCCCAATTTCGGGAATTTTGGGACTCCCAACTTGGGAGTCCTAGGACAAAATGACATTTGGGTGCAACCCTGGTGGCTAGGCATAGAGAATACTATAAGGGGGGAAGGTGATTGTTTCCCCCAAGTCCAGGCCATGGTGAGTCTTGTGAATCCATGTATGCCCATGGCTTGTTTGTGCATTAAAAATGTTCCAACCGAGCACTAACCAATTTGTTGTTTGGTTTGTGCAAGTCTATGTGAATAATTGACCTGCTTGTCACTTTTCCTAGTCCCCATCCCAGAGCTCCAGCACACCCCTCTACCTCCGAAGTGCTCCAAGCTATAGAACGTACCCAAACTATTTTTTCTTCCACCATTTTCACTTTGAAACTTGCATTTAAGTCTTTCAAGGAGTGTGGGGTGTGGATTTTTATATGTTCTTTTGTTACTAGAGCATTGGCCGATGTCGATAATCACACCACATTGCTTAAGAATGGTGAGTGCCTTGGCATTCAACTTCGTGAACATATGCAAACACAAACATGGTTGGTTAATTGTAGAAAACTAAGATTGTTGCAATAAGAAGGTGGAAAAGTGGTAGTTGGTTTTGTGACTTAAATATAATTTTTCTTTCTTGATTCTTACTTGAATGAAATTGAGATGATCTCATGTAAAGTTGGATTTCTTTATACAATTTCATGCCATTGAAGATTAAAAAATTGTTCCTTGACTTGCCATGATCAGGTTCATGTATTTTGTATTGTTTTTGTAGGTTTGATGTTGGTTTTTCCATCCATAAAAACACCCCTTACAATAACACCCCCAACATTATTAGTTAGTAGTCTGTTAGCGTCATTGCCATCTTCAATTCTTTCACCTCCCAAAGTTGTTTATCCCCCAAAAGCTCCCTTACCATCACCAACATCTCCTCCTCCTCCTCCACTATTAAGAATATGTAGCATCAATATTTACAAAAATAAAAAGTATAGAACCATTGTAAAAATCTTGAATACAATTTTACCAAAGTCATGCAACTAGTTCACTAAACCTAGGAAGTTGTCTAACTAAAAAAAGGTAGGCACCTTATTGAGATTCGACAAGGAAATATTTGGTAAGATCTTGCTAAATTCGTTTATCATTACTTTTGCCTTGTTAAACAGCTGGGTTTGCCAATACAATGTATAATCTAATTATCTAATGGTTTGAAAAGGTAAGAAGAAGAATGAAGATATAAAGGGCAAGGAATACTCTTTTGGGGGGGACCTAGAACTAGATATTGTACTAAGATTTCATAATACACACATCGCTATTATTGATTTTCTTTTATGTAGTCTATCCATGCATGCTTCCATTTTTACTTTGTTTATTGATCACAAAAAAAAGCTTCATAATCAAGTTTTACTACTTGGGTATATGGTATTGTCTATAGTATGGTAGACAAGAACCTAATAGTGATGTAAAACTTAATTTTTAATAAAATCATTGCTAACAATTTGGTAAAGGACATTTGTTGAACAAATATGTTTTGGCTTGTTATGTGAATGTATAGTTTGACACATTTATGCGTACGCTTGTTAGATTTATGTTAGTAAAATGACTAATCAAAAACTATGAAATGACTTGAAATATCATATAGGATATGATATGGAAAATGATGTCCATCACTTTACATTTGATGTGTCTAATTTTGCCAATTAAAGCAAGTTGTTTAGATTGATGGCTTATTCCTCTTCCCATTTTTCACAACAACAAAACAAGAGGAGTCATGATTGTAGTGTTCATTAGGACATACTAATGGACCATATCATGAATTGCTAGAGTGAGAATAAATCTCCTCTTTACTACCTCAAGGACCACATTGACATACCCTTCTTCCTTCTTATCATCCTATATTCAAGTTGTCAGTACTTGAAACCTATGCAAATATTTCATAACAAATCCAAAGCATTCATCAAGATATACCTTTATACTATCAAACCTCCCAATTGTGCCATGTTTTAAACATAAATTGGGAGTTTTCATGTGAAAGCATTCCAATGACAATACTTTATCAAATTCATCAACAACGTTTTGATAAAACATTTACCAATGAACACGCCATCATAATGAACCTCACTACCATCAAAGTTTTGCCATTCCTACCCATTGGGGCTCCTTGCTGTAAGCAACCATGCACTTTTTGCCATTATCACTAGAAATCCCCATTAATTTTTTTTCATGCATTCCTTCTTTTCAACAAGAAAGATTATTTATATTTATTTTGGTTGTTCAATGGGCAAAAGAGGACCTCACTTGAAAATATTTCATCATACTTATATGTACATCATACACGTTTTAAATGCATGGCATTCATGTTCAAAAAACACGAACACATGAAATAACAAATTTTGTGCAAATTTTGAATGAATCGATGAAACTAGTAAGTTTGTGATATAACCAGAAACAACAAAAGGAATCTAGTGTACTAAAAAATAAAAACTTGGATTTTGTAATTTGAAAGTTGTTTATACAATCAAAGAATTTTAAGTAATCAAGTGTGAATTTTTTTTGTTGATAATGTTGCGATTACAAACCCTATATGTGACAAGGAAGTTTCAATGGCTAAAACCAAGCAAACATGGTATCACTATCCCACATGGGGTGATAACACCTATGATTGCTTGTCCATTGGTATGAACTTCTTACAACTTTTTCATAGAATTTTGTTTGTTGCTATGATGTGTGAAATTTTTTTACCATTTCAACAATTGAAATACATGTTTATTATTAAGCAATGAACAAACAAATGATCTATAATATTTTTTTAAAGTCAAAATTTTCCAAAAATACCTTGCTCTATATGAGAAAAATCAATGATGTGCAAGCTTAGTTTGGTGAGGTCAATGTTGTACATGTGGGGAGCACAAGTGGTTATTGTTCACATTCGACTTGCAAATAAATCAACAACTTGCATTTACAAGACTTCTTTGCCAATTTATGGTGGAGATGATATAACCATGTACAAGATACATCCATTTAATGACTAGAGGTCCAAAAAGGTCTAATTTTTTACAATATGGAGAATGAAATGTATCATAATATCAAAAAATGACAAGGAAAATTCCATTTCCAACAAGATAAGACTTACATCACCCTCAATGTGGACATAATATCATTATTGATATTTAATAATATTGTTGGATTATGATCATTGCCATGAGTTGCCCTTGTGGCTTTGAATGTGATGTAAATTAATGTGTTTATTTCATTGGATGGGTTGCAATATAAAAAATTAAACCCTAAATTATTACAAAAGAAATATGGGGAGTTTTTTTTGGGGGGGGGGAGAGAAAAAATTTAGTTTCCTTTGGAAGTGTGACAATTTTTTTTGAAAGGTTTCAAACCAAGATATGTACACATAAAAACCCAAAGAACAAATGAAACCTTGGAAAGCCAACCCACAAAAAACACTAATGAATTTGTGTAGCTTAGACACGAATCATTGATCGTGCATTTTCTAAATTTTAAAATACTAATTATAACCAATATTAAATAGGTATACACAAAAAAATTCATATCAAATCAACTTTTTCAACAGTACATGTTTATTTTTAAAATAATACATCTCAATAATTAATCTTTCTCAATTTCTATTGAATAATGCATTGCACAATAAGGACATTTTTACATTAAGTTTGCAGTGATCACAACAAATTTCCATTAAATTTTTTTCTTAACGTCTATGTTCACAATCACCTCAGAGGTTTACCAGTCAAATCAAAACGCAGGAGTCATGAGTCAAACTCTGATGCACCACACACAAAGTGACATCTATCTTTTTCTTTTTTTTCGTGGTAGTGTCTTACCCAAAGTTCTTAACATTGATTGATTACACATTTTCAACATAACTGCAACTCTCAAATGGAAAACGCTTGTACATGCAACAAGAAACAAGGTCTTATTTTTCAAGGGACAGTTTTCCCAAAGTTGTTAACATTGATTGATTACACATTTCAGCATAGCTGCAACTCTCAAATGGAAAGCGCTTGTACATGCAACAAGAAACAAGGTCTTATTTTTCAGGGGACTGTCTTCCCAAAGTTCATAACATTGATTGATTACGCATTTTCAACATAGCTGCAACTCTCAAATGGAAAGCGCTTGTACATGCAACAAGAAACAAGGTCTTATTTTTCATGGGACTGTCCCAAAGTTCGTAACATTGATTGATTACACATTTTCAACATAGCTGCAATTCTCAAATGGAAAGCGCTTGTACATGCAACAAGAAACAAGGTTTTATTTGAGTGGGCTTTCGATTAGGGGTGCTATGATCACAACACTGTGTGCGTGAATGTGATCACAACAGCATGTGCTCTAAATTGCGATAACCTAACACAAAAAAAAAACCAGTGTTGGGCGGTTGTCACTTCTTTTTCTTTTTTTGGGTGAGAATTGTCAGTTCCAGTTTTTGTGGGGCAGGTTCTGCAAATCGCCTTGATTATTTTTTTAAAAAATTCCCATTCAGAGAACCATCTTGGTTTTTCGGAATTAAAAAAATAAAATCAGTTAGGTGATTTTCAGGGTCAACAATTCTCACAAAATTTTGAATTATCGATTTTCAAGGATGGTTCTCACGAGTCATGATTTTCTCTTATATATATATATATATATTTTTTTTTAATTGGTTTTTTTTGTGTTTCTTTTCTTACAATCAGCGTTTTGTTTGTGCGAAATTTCGCACTGTTACGAAATCTGAAATTAACCTGCGACAAGTTCAGGCAAAGACGGCACCGGAAACCCCTGTTTGGTCACATAGGGGACGAGATTTCAAAAAACAGGCCAAAAAAAAGTACACTGGGGTTCAACCGGGCATGAAACTCAGTTTAGCAGCA
>Ga0116229_10010121_pt1 | contig 14213 bp, 7 predicted proteins | sample S1TSphgellanicum_3_FD_87313 | JGI IMG/M metagenome (GOLD analysis project Ga0116229, IMG submission 87313) | Host-associated microbial communities from peat moss isolated from Minnesota, USA - S1T2_Fc - Sphagnum magellanicum MG | ecosystem: Host-associated > Plants > Peat moss > Unclassified...
AGGAAGAAAGATTCAAGGAAGAAATCCAAGAGGGGAAGGAAGTCTAAATAGACAGCTAGTGTGTTAGATACCCAAGGGTTGCAAACCCTTTTACATTGTAAATTTTGAAATTTTGATATAGATATTTTTTGTTGCAACCCAAAGTGACTCCAAATGAATATAAACCCTGCTTCCAAAATAAGAATACAGTGCCATGCTCTTGCGATACATAGTGGATCTCAAAACCATTTGCGAGTCATAATTCTTCGCAACACTGCAAAAGCCAAAAGACCAATAATACCATGTCATAGACATCGCTACACTCTTACGGGTAAAATCATTCTAGAACAGGTTTGCGAAATCATAGATTTCGCAAACTTTTAGCAACATTTTGAAAATCCCAAAAAGTTTGCGTTAGATCTTAAAAGCCTATCGGTTTCCGATATAAGATCTAACGCAAACTTGTTGGGATTCTCAAAATGCCGCTAAAGGTTTGCGATAGATCTTATATCAAAAATCGATAGACTTTTGAGTCGATTCGCTAAGTCGTTGCGGTGATGGGTTTGTTGCAAATAGTTTCCGATGTAATGTTAATCGCAAACAGTATATAGAAGCAGTTATAATCGGAAAAGTTTTGCGATTGTATCAAGTTCGGAAGTTGTGAAGGACTTGCGATTGTATGGGTGCGAATGTTATGGTATCGCAAAAGCTTAAGAGTTTGCGAGGAATTATGGTTCGCAAAGGCGGGCTTTCGGAAACTTCTTTCTTTGTTGTTTGCGATGATATGTGGATTACAAAATAGCCCCCTATTGTTGTAGTGCCAATTAGTAGCAAAAGTAGGCAAAGATTCTTGGATGTGTTGGATTTGTTACTAGAGATGTTGAATTTTTACATCATGTCGAGTAATAATAAGTATAATGTTGTTACATTGACCCAACTAAATCTTTAGATCAATAATATATTATAATAGTTTGGTGCATTCAATATTGAGGGTGTTTGCTTCTACACCTACTTGGCAATGTCATCTAAAGTTTTATTGTATTATTGATTCAAATTTTGAACATCAATAGTCACCTATTCCAATTCTTGAGTTAAATGAGAATTATTTTGTTGTATTTTCTCATGGATTTAAATGATGGCAATTTACCAATCATTAATAGTTTCAAGTGCATGAACCTTGTGACTAATAACTTGAAGTTGCTGAACATGTTATGGGTTGCAATATACAAGTAGTGAACCTCCAATTCCCAACTAATTTAATTGTTACTATGACCATGAATAAATTCAAATTTTTGAGCTTTCTTGGTAAATTATTCCTCCAAATTAGTTTGGTATCAAATAACTTCATTTAGATTGAATGTAAATAATGCCATGTCCTCCATCAAAGTTTTGATAAAACCATTGAATTGTGATATAGTTGTGAACAAATCAAAGATGTTATTGATTAACTACAAAACATTTGTTTTGGGTATGTTCACTTGGTGGAATTGGTGAATCAATGTGTGGATTAGGCCCTTTAAATTTGGTCCTTCACCACACTAAAATATATGGAAAACACAATTCATTTCGAATGTTGAAATTGAATGTGGAATTAATACTAGCTCTAGTACTAATATATCTTCAAGTGGTGGTTGTTCAAATTCATGTTGAATAACTTGGTGATAAGGTATAATTCGATGTTGTAGCTCCCACTATTAGAAAATGTGTGGACAAACCACTACAACCAACAACCCAGTTCAACTTTGGGTGGTCTTCACATGACATAAAACACTCATGATTTTGTTGAGTGGGCAAATCCCACTAGGAACCCACCAAAATGGTCATGTAGTGGGAGGGGTGGTTTAGGAATTCTCGGCCTTAATTGCCTTTGGGCATGGCTGAAAACTTTCCATTCCACTTTTCAAACCACTTGGGTGGTTTTTCCTAGTGGTCATTTTAAACATTGTGCACAAAGGCAACCACGTTACAAGGTGGGTAGGTGGGCAAGTAGGTAACCACCATGTAAGTTAAATGTCATGTGGCTTGGCTTGAATGGCCAATGTCTAAATGCCACATGTTTATACTTAAGTTTGACGTAGCCATTGGGTAACATAGAATTGAATACTAGGTAAGTATAGGTAGAAATATACTTAGGCTAAATTAAGGATACTTAGGTCATGTTACGCTAACGTAACATAGGTATGACTTAGTTATATATAATTAAATTATACCTAGGCAAAGGTAATCAATATGTACTAAGGTTAAGCAAAATAAGATATGTATTTAAAGTATACCTATTGTAACCTATAACTAGGTTAGGTATATTGTAGTTTATACATAGGCTAAGTATATCATAGCCTATGTATCGAAGTTAGGTATTGGTATATAATTTTTTATGTACCTACCTAGGTATATAATGATTTATACTTACGTTAAAGTATGTTAGGCCTACTTAATTATACGTAATTAACCTAAGTATAGCCTAGTTTATACAAACCTAGTCTATACATATTTAGGTTATATGTATTTAATTTATATCTACATAACGTCTACATACACTACTAGAAAACATGTGGTTAAACCACTGTGCAAACCACTCATTTTGCAGCAATACCATTATGGTTTAGGGTAATGGTTGGTCCCCGTTGGGATAAGAAAACCACTATTAATAATTAGACCAGTTTGGTTTTTTTCTTTCTTTTGGGCAAGGGTGCTCAAGCAATGGGCATATTCGTTGGTGGTTTTTCTGGTGGTTTCATGAGGTGGTCTTCAAGTATTTTGATAGTGGTTTTGTAGGTTGTTATTTAGTGGGCTTGAAAGTTACTAACGAGTGATTTTTGGGGTGGTTTTAAAGGGTGGTTTCTCAATTATGTGTTCATGGTTATATTTAGTGGTTCAAAGATGGTTTGTCAGTGGTTTAATTGAATGATATGTTTTAGTGGTGTTATAATTCTATTGTAGTGGATATATACCTATTATATACATACTTAACCCTACATATAAACTACATTACCTAAATAACTTACCGTACTTTGCCTATACCTTACATATACCACTACACCAAAACTTGACATTTATGATTAAGAAAAATATGATAACTGATCATTTTCTAATCATACCTTCATATATAACATGTTTTTGTATTTAATTTTATTCTTGTAACCATGGATATGACTACATGACCAAAAAAAATCATGGGTATGATTACGTGTTTAAAATCTTCTTCATGAACACCATATAATTATTTAATAATAATATACAATTTGAAACATTAAAAACTTATGAAATAAAAAGGAAAAGGGTCCAAGTACAATTGGGGTATCCCATCCCAAACATCAGGGCTGCTAAGATTGGGTTCACAATTTGTTTGAATCCCTCCAAATAATTGAAATTTTAATTTGTTGACACGTAGGCATGTAGTTTTCCTAGGTGCTAAGATTTAATCTAGTTTCGCACACTTTTCAAACTTCCTTCATTTCTCATCATCACATGCTTTCCCACACTATGTGTGTCATTGCACAACCTTGTGTGATCATTTCAAAAGCTCTTTGATTGCTACCCTCTCATCAGTGACAACACAAATATTGGCAGCTATAATTCCATACCTAGTTTAAAGTTTTACAAACAAGTTGAAGACATGAAGGAAGAACTTGTTCTTTGTATGTATTTTTTTACCTCCACATTCGACTTAGGTTAAGTAATGATTATTAAATTGTTGTAAGTTAAAATAAATTAACATTTAAATACTTGCCGAAGTTGTAACATTTGCTATAAATGAATTTCCAAGCTTATGCATGTGATGGGATCTTTTGTGATATTATTTTGTTTTCATAATGATGACCTATAGGTGGCAAGAAGATGGAGGTTGTGTAGGATGCAAAATGGTTCCATCTAAACCAAGGCTTACACAATGAAGGGTTTTTTGGAGTCCTTTTCAGATGCACACGCAACATCCATATAGATTAGTTCTTATTTTGGGCTAAAATTGAACAAAAATGGTTGAAAGTATGAAGAATATGTAAAACCCAGCGTGGTTGCTCAAATTGAAAAACTTTGGCAAAAATTGTATAACTAAAAATACATCACAAATAAACAACTAACATTTTAATTTGTGCAAGGTTCCATTGCGGAGTAAAAAAATCAAGGTTAAATGGGCAAAGAATGTTGCATCTACCAAGAAACTAAGGGATCATGTGAAGATAAAAAAAACAACCAATGAAGATAAGAAGATCCAGGAAGGGTTGTTGATAGGTAAAAACTTTTTGACATTGCCGAAGTCATTAGGAGGTGTTCTAATCTCCTCAAGGTTGGAAGGGGGTTTATTTTTGAGTTTTTCAAAGATTATAAAAGAAGGTTGAATTTGTAAATTGCAAAGGCTTGTGCAAAATATCAAAGCAAAAGGTTCTATGTCAAACCTTAGCTTCCTTATTTCTCCATAATGGTCTGAATCTAAGTTGGAAAGCATGAAGATTCTTGTCTCTTCAAAAGAAGTTAGTCTAGGAGAGTTGAAATTAACATTGAATGAATGTGGTAAGCATAAGTTTGCCACTAAGGGAAAATTGAAAGTGGTTGAAATCTACATGTCTAATAAGTAGAAGTTACATGTTGTGTGCTTTCATGTAATTGAAAGTGCCCAAAATGCGGTTGAAGTGGCTAGGTCAATGTTGGAAGGTTTTACCCATGAGTTAACATAATTACAAAACGAAATGGTCAAAACCTTTTTAGACTAGAATTCATCGGACTTGGACACATGAGAAATAAAAAACCAAATCTCATGTTTACAAATATCCATTCATAATTAAACTGATAGGTTGGCCAATTGTATGTTTTAGTTGGGTATATATAAGAACTATGAGAGATTTTCATGGGGTCGGTTGAAAGAAAATGAAACAAATCACAAAGGCTTATAGGACTTTTGCACATAGTTGAATTGTAAGCATTTAAAGATGTTTGAGAAGGTTGTTTGTCAAGAGAAACACATTTTGTTAGTGCAATCTTGGTCTACTAGGATGAGTGAAGGCTATAGTGGAGTTTTGTTTCTATGCCCCGTACTGAATGATCTTTTACTAAATGCAAAACTTGTTCATCCACATGTTCTTTCTCCTTTGGTTCAATATCCTTTGAAATTTCATGTACATTTGTTCATCCATCTACTCTTTTCAGTACCACTTATAAAAGGCTTGTTGTATTTCTATAAAGGTATATCAAGAACACTCTTTCACAAAATTTGTACCCCATTCAAAAATGGTGTTTTTGAATGTGCTTTAAAATATATTAATGATGTGATAATCTTTTGTTTCTTCATTCATTGTAATGATTCACTTAAAGACTTCAATTTCTTGTGTTTCATTCATTCCTTGTGGTGTAATATCCATTGATCTAGTCACTTTGTCGGGTAATCTTTACAAGCATTAATCTTGGTAATTGGTATGGTACTTAATACCACAATGGTTGAATAAATATTAGTGGAATCCCCACCAAAATTACTAATGACACAAGAACTTACATTGTATTATAAGATGGAGTTTCCCACACAATTTGCAAAATGTGGCTATGCAATGCATCTATTTGGTACTCCATTGGCATTACGTTTCCCATTGGTGGAGAATTATTGTCAACACAAGATCAAATATAATCTTCCTGGGTTGAACTATGGAGGTAACATGCTAGATTCAAACCATTGTTTAATCATATTCGTTTTGCTCCATAAAAAAATCTTCAATCAACATTTGTCAAAGTTGCACATCTACACAAGGGCAATTCTTGAGCGCATGTCATCTTTCTCTATAATAACAACAATTTTTCAAGTTATGATCAACAACTATTCTAACCAAATTGGATCTTGTATCCAATTGATTCTTAAACACAAAGCCATTGTAAGGTTTGCAATTGTGAGCTAGCATGTATGGACCTAAAAAACATTGTTGTATTGGAATAGTCCATGTGATTCATTCATCAATAAAAAATTATTGATTTTCTACTTGTTGATTTGGTGATACTTTCAATTGCTCAAATCTTTGTTATTAATGCATGAGTGTTAAAAGTTGTTAAAATAAGGAAGTTGATATCCTTTCTATTTTGATGTTAGGTTGCACATGGTCAAATCTTTGATTTATAACTTTTGTATGACCACATTGAGCTTCTTTGCCCACATGCATTAACTTCCCAAAGTCTTCGATTAGTCCCATAGCCACATTAACACAAACATAAGGTCCAAAATCTAATTATTTTAATATTTTTTTGGGATTGTTGATGCAACTAAAAGGCATTTTTGTGACCCCTTTCGATTGTTAATTTATGAGTGCTTTGGTTTGGCATGCTCACATTCTAAGAATTCTTGTACATAAATCTTTTAATTTCTATCTCATGCTTCTAACATCTAGACATTCATTTCCATTGACACATGGACATTTTATAATGCTACAAATTGATGTTGCAATTCTTCACCACACATTTTTACATTTGTTAAGCTATGATTGCTTTTATGAATTTTTTTTTTTTTGAAATTTTTTAATGATTGCTCATGACATTTTGCAATAATCAATATTTCAATTCATAATTTTTTTTTCATTAAATCATATATCCTATAGTTACAACAAACATATTTTTTGTTTTAACATTAGTTAAATCCCAATCCTTGAAATTATTTGTTAATCACACAAAAATCATTTACTCATATTATTGCAAATCAGATCCAAGAGAGACACATTTCTTAAATTTATAATACTTTTGCTAACGAAACTAGAATTTCACACTTTTGAATCCTAGGGATGGTCACCAAATGCGAATGGGATATTTTATTATTTTAATTTTTAAAATTGATTTTGTTGCAATCTTCCTACATTTTGGTGTAATGTTTGTTGATTTTTGTTATTTTGTTTTAATCTTCTTGCATTCTAGTGTAGTTATATGTTGATTAAATTTTTTTATAATGTTTTATTATGATTATTCTAATTATTTCCATAGATTATGATCTCCACAATACATTTTTATGTTACTTTAATGAAAAAATAAGAAAAACATAACAACAAAAACTTTTAAAAGAAAAAAAATTGAATCTCTTCCATTTTTTCAAAACAAATGATATTATCATTATTCTTTTTTGATATTTTATTTACCTTATTTTTCTTCTTATATAAAAGCAAATAATTCAAAATTCAAATGTAACCAATACCTAACTAGTAACAAATAACCAACAATGGTCTAATTATTTAATAAAAAACAAAAAAAGATAATGACAAATCATAACCATAAATAAAATAGTAAACTAAATAGAAAATATGGTTAACAAGTTTGAAACATTTTGAAATATTTTAAGACATTTGGAGTTAGTGTGAGACGATTTTGAAATATCTTGAATTAATGTGAATCATTTTGAAATATTTTGAAACATCTTGAATTAGTGTGAAATTTTTTGAAATTTTTTGAAACATCTTATAAACCGTTGTTTATAAAAGCAAAGGATTTGATGCATGTTGCAAAAAAAAAAGATGTGTTCTTGATTTATGTTTTTTTCACATAAAATATTGGGTCAAATCAACATGAGATCCCTTATCAACACAAATAGTATAAGGGCATGTTTGAAAAGAAAAATGTTGATATTTTGTTGAAGCATCTTATGATTACATAATTGATCTTAAAGAAGGTGTGCAACTTCCATTTGGATCCATTTATAACTTATGACAAAATGAACTTGCAATTATAACTAGACCAATTATGATCCCAAAACTCATTATGATAAGGGACAACTCGTAGTTTTTCATTTTGGGTTTCCCATTATTTAGTATATATGCACGTATTTTTGAAAGATCAACCTAAAAGCATGTGATTGTTCTAGGATGTAAACCAATGTCACATAAGTTAGTAAACCTTCCTACCTTTCAAAAAAAAATGATAGTCTAACCATAATGATAGGAAATATAGGCACATAAGGTCCAACAAACAAAAGCAAAAAAAATCACACAACAATAAGATAATTAACATGCATTATTGCCCCATTGCATATGCCATTATTTGATTTATCACAACAAAATAATGTAAAAAATGATTATTTAATGGAATGACTATTCCCATTTGTTAATGGCATGAAATTCATGTAACCTATGGGTCTAATAAGTCGTATCATAATACCTTGGGAGGTTCGGTAGTAACATGAATAATTAATATATTTTGGGAATTTTAATTCAATAATTTATTTTGATTTTGTAATTTTTGACAAGTCCAAAATAAATATAATAAAACTCCTTCCACTACTAAAAGTTTTCAATTGTATTCCTAATTGGACTATCATCGTGAACTTATAGTATATTAGAGAGGGCAAAATTTTGAATTTGACCATAAAATTTGAATTATTTGACATAATAAACTTTTTTTTTTTGAAAATTTTGATAAAACCAAAATTAATTAAACTTTTGCCAAACCTGCCAAGGTACTATTGCATTTTATTGCACAAAAGCTTGGTTGTTGTTGAATTTTGTGCAACTTCCAATTACTTTACACCCCATGTGAATGAACTTACAAGTTTTTTTTTGTTTTTGAATTAGTTGATTTTTCACATATGCATAACCCCCCATTTTAGGATTCAAATGACATGGACAAGTCACAAATTAAACCCTATACAAGGCAATAATGAATCAAAATTTGAATTTGAATTTATGTCTTTTTTATACATAAGTGTTAAAACCTTTTCACAATGTGTTGGGCAACATGAGGGTTTACTCATTTTAAGCAAAAAATGTTACAATACAAATCTATAGTATTTTTAATCATGACATATAATGTTACATGCAAACATTTTAGATTGTTCCATTATGATTGAATGATCAAAATGTAAACAAATGGTTAAGATATAAAATGATTTACAGTCACTTCAATTTGAATTGCTTTAATTTTGATTCAAAGGTCAAGATTTAAAATGATTATATGTATAGTACATGTACATAATATATACCATAGATAATTTGGAGTTATTTTGTGGTGCCAAAACACTCATACTTTTGTTAGGTTCCATGCCACATTCCATAAACAAAAATTAAATGGAAAAAAACACAATGTCAAATTCATATATGTGTTATTTTTTCAATTTAGGATGATTTTTTAAAAGAAAAATAAAATCACAATACATTTATGTCTTGTAGATAGAAAACAACACATCTAATGAGTGATGTACATTAAAAATAAAATGAAAAACATTTCAATGTCAATAAAATTTGTTAGTTTCTTTCAATATCATTCACAACCCAACACTTCTCAAAGTTTCATGCAAAAAAATCAGTTATAACCCTACTTTTGAAATATTTATTTAACTTTTCAAACTCTTATCATGTATATTAGTTTGTGGCAAATATAGTCATAGATTAAAAAATTTGCATCGTAAGTAATACACTTTTTTTCAAAATTGATTAGCCCAAGTTCCAAGTAATTCAAATATCCTTAAAATCATGTTGAGTCCCCATAACAAATTTAAAATAAATATCAATAACAATTTCTCCATTTTGTAATGTTCAAACTAGATGACTAGTCCATATTTTTGAATTTCAAAAATCCATTATTACTAGTATTTTTTTAAGAAAATCAATAAATAACTACATAGATATATTTGTAATAAACTTTTTTAGTCCAAAATCAATCATCAATTTTCAAGTAGCTTGGAACTTGGCATGATTCGAGTTGGTAATTGGCACATTATAACTTATGTGAACCAAATTCATCCTATAATCTTCATAGTAATGCTTCAATGGGTTGGAAACAACTCAAAACCTAAAGGCACATTTCTCAAGTTTGTTAGGTCCAAGTGACAAGAGCTTTGGGTGGGATGGAAAAATGACATTAAATTTTTCTAGTAGAAGACTTTTGACGAGTTCACTTACACAAAGTGAAGGGAAAAAGGCTACAATTTGAACATAAATTAGAAAGTTTTGTCAAGTTCAGGTTGGATTGGACATATGTTATAGGAAACATTGTTTTCCGAGATTATTATTTTTGTAGGATTTCATTGGGATTACATCAAAATTGAAATATTTATGATATTCCCAAATATATAATCCTTGATTTCAAGATATTTGGTGTTTGAAAACTTTTGAGTGGTATAACTTTTTATATGAAACATATTTGATTTTGGATAGTCTTCATCAAAAGAATCTCAACAATTTATCAACTATTTCATTTGAACATGATTTGTTCATTCAAATTGTGTTTTTGGAAAGTGCACATTTTTAAAGGATACAATAAAGTTAGTCATAAAGTTGGGTTTTAGGTTGACCTTCAAATCCTTGTTTCATGCCCAATTGGAATGAAATTGTTTATCATATCAAAAGATCTGATATTTTTTAAAGACAAAATTTAGATTAGACGAAAAATCATTTTTTGGGTAGTTCCATATTTTTCATGGAAAATGTCATTGTACTTTTGAATCTTCAAGTGATTTTACTAGTAAATAATTGTTGCCCAATATGCTTATAACCTTATTCAAGATATGTAAATAACATAATAAAAATAGAAACATTGAAACAAAAATTGACCAATCAAATTAATGTTTGAGATTTTCTTAAAGAATTTCAATATCCAAAATGAAAATGCATGTGTAGAAATCATGAGAGTGCTTACCTTTTGACTCCATATGCTTTGTTTTTGTTTGGGTGGTTGCTTTGTTTTTGTATTGATCCTCCATATGTTTGGGTTCCTTGTCTTGGCTTAACTTCATCACCTAATGTACAAGGTGGTGATAGTAACCATGCTAACAAAATAATTATCGACCTTATTTAATAAGGCAAAGATGATTTCTTAAATAATTTGCCAAGCGTGGGGGCTATGTGACATTTTTTCACTAGGTTTTTGCTAGGTTTTATTAAATTTTTACAAGCAATTGAATGATTTTAATATTACAATGAATTTTGACTTTTTCAACAATGGAAAAATGGAATTCTTTTTTTATGTGTAACAAAGAATGGTTTTATCTTGACATTTGCATGTTAGTTGCAAATGGTGATCTACAAGTATGGCCTTATGAATTGAAAAACATTTTGAGCAAAATACATCTCATTTTGCAAGGTAGCTTATGAAACAACACATCCCCATTTACTTGATTGAAAGACCTTTAGGGTTTGAAAGGAACTTTTACATTGATTCAAGAACTTGAACATGGTGCATCACATTGAAACTTCAAATTTACATTGATTTGGATCCATTTTGTGCATTTGAATAGGTTGTCAATGGTTCAAGAGAACAATATATCCTCCAAGCAACTAAACTTAACTTAAAAACAAATATTAAACAAACAAAGAATGGACTAATTCATAATTCATCCAAATGTGCATGGTAAGGCCCATGCCCAAGGGCAATTCCATGGTTTAGAGGTAGGTTGGGAAGCCTACTCCTTGAAAGCTACAAAACCACAAATTATGTAATTTCCACGGGTGTGGCCATTTACTTGTGTGTTAAGATTAAGGAGAAAATCTCATGGGTGGCCTCCACAATGCCCAAAATGCAAATGAAAATTCTCAACCTACCTTCTATTAATGTGACTCCCTAGATTAAAGATTAAGATTAAGCATAAGATCCAAGATCATTTTGCCTTTTCTAGTGGAATTATTAATGGATACTTGAAGGTCCTTGTGTTGTTGGCCCAAGTTTATTAAACCTTATATATGAGGTCATTACTATTCTAGTTGAAGTGGAGCTTAATTTCAGAGTTCTTATGGAATCCAATTGGGGAAAATAAATAAATAAATAAATAAATAAATATAATTAATTTTAAGAGATGAAAAATCATCATAAACTCAATAACTTTTGCTTTTGTTGCTTAAAAAAATTGCCAAACAACAACAAACATGCACACCATTTCATTGAGAGCTTTCCAACGATATCAAATGTAGAGTGAGGCACCTTGTCCTCATTAAAAGTTCTGTGGTAGCAGCAGACCAGGTACCTTAACACGTCCCTTGCTCGCTCAGCTCCCGCCTTCTGCCGGCCCCTCGTTCCCAGAACGGCCCCCTTCTGGGTCCTTACCCTACTACTACATAGACGTAACCCTAAATATCAGGATCCGTAACCATGGCTGACTGACTGGAACTGGACGGCGCCTGTAGGCTGTGGTAGGGTAGGAGCAGCAGCAGCATCAGCGGCAGCAGAGCGGCCTGCCTGCCTGCTTGCCTGCCCTGGGGACCACGCTAAAGCAAACGAGTAAGCCCCAGATCTCGAGGTTTCTGTGCCACACGCGCGCCCCACCTCGCTGCCTTCCGAACATACCACCACGATGCAGATTCAAGGGGAGAAAACTTGTACCGAATAGCAGAGAGAAACAGACATCATAAGAAACAAGGGTTTGTAGATCATTTTTTTTCCTTCTCTCAGACACATAGAGAAAGAAAGAGAGAGGGACACACACACACACACACATACACACGCACATACAGTGAGAGCGTTATTGGATCGATACAGGGTAAGGGAGGATGCAATTTCGGCCTGATGGTGGCGATGCGGGTTTCGATGCCCGTAGAGCAGCAGCAGCAGCAGCCGCCTCTTCTTTCTCGGTACCATCATGTTCTTCACTCATGCTCTCTCTCTCTCTCTCTCTCTCTCTGTGCAGGCTCTCCATCTATCTACCTACTTTCTGTTTTTCTTTCTTTCTTTCTTAGCCTTGGTTGCGCCATGTGTTTGCAGAAGAGGTGCCCTGCCTGTTGTTGTGACAGGGACGATTTTTTTTTTAATTAAAATTTTTATGCACTTGTTAGTTTGGGAATAAAGTTTGAGCCCACTAAGTAAGGAAACCAAGCAGCTCTGTGTGTCTGTGTTTTTTTCCCCCCCTTTGTGTCGGATTTTTTTTTTCTTTTTCCCTAAGCATGGTGAGTTTTGCAGAGTTTTGAGAGTGTTGGAAAGAGTAGAGGACGTTTGTTGTCGGACGAGGTACCTATATCTTATATGTTATTTGAATGCCATCGGTGCTGGTGTTACCAGCATGGACTATATATTGCTATGGCTAGGGTTTTGTAACCCTAGTTCTATCAAATCAGGGAAGCTTGTTTTAATATTTATTTATTTATTAATTTATTACAGTAATGGAGATATTAAACAGTGAATATATATATTTATACTTCCATGCAGGGTGCTCCACCCTTAAGAGGCGGTTTTCCAGTGGACTATGGACCTCGAGCCGATGACAGGAGATTAGGACTTGCATCCCCTGTTTCAAAAACTGTATCTTACAGTGGCAACAGCAAGGGCGAGGAAGATGATTCCCAGCCATCCAGACATCTCTGGGTTGGCAATGTTTCACAAGAGGTCTCTGAAGCTATCCTGAAGGAAAAGTTTTCACAGTTTGGTGAAGTTGACAATGTTACAGTTTATTCTTCCAGAAACTATGCATTTGTGAACTTCATCAATCAGGAAGATGCAGTTGAAGCCAAGAACCTGCTTCATGGTGTTATGCTTGGTGGGCTTGCTATGCGGATTGAGTTTGCAAAGGGGGTAAGTAATCTGCCTTCTCCTTTCTGATGCATTGCTGTCTGTAAGCATTTTTTTGGATCTTGTGAACATCTTTTTGGGTTGAATCATGTCATTCCTGCTCCTTCCTGCCTTTGATGTCCCTTGGAAGACTGGATCCTGTAGGATTCCCTGTTTTTGCAATAAATATTGTGGTCTTTTGTGGGGGGCGTGTTTAATCACTTGTAAACGGGTATGATTAGCATCCTGAAGTTACAGAGTGCTTGCATAAAAATAATAGAGTTTGGAAGGCCATTTCCCTCTATGTCAAATGAACATCATTTTGTGTTCAAGACTTTTGGTTCCTGTTTCTCTGCAGCGAATGTCAAAATATGAGCCCGGAAGAGGGCGGAGTGATTTGTCACATGATGACAGCACAGATGGAGCAGCAGCTGGAAACAGGGTATTTCTCTTCATTTCTGCATGTTATCGTCTTCCATACATCTGAGTAATCCTCAAGTTCCTGCAGCCTTTACAGTGATGATCACAACCAGACCTAAGTGGTTTTGGTTCTCTGCAGGCGAGACAGAGTCGACATTTGTGGGTAGGGGGTATAGGACAGAATGTGACAAAAGAGCAGATTGAGGTCGAGTTCAAAAGGTTTGGGCAGCTTGAAGAATTCAAGCTGTTGCGAGAGCGCAGCTGTGCATTTGTTGACTATGTAAGGATGGAGGATGCTGTTGCAGCTGTTGAAGCTCTCAATCGCAAACGCATTGGGGAGGACACATTGCGGGTTGATTTTGGAAAATCTTCAACCCAAAAGAGGGTCTGTTCAT
>Ga0116229_10010130_pt1 | contig 14203 bp, 13 predicted proteins | sample S1TSphgellanicum_3_FD_87313 | JGI IMG/M metagenome (GOLD analysis project Ga0116229, IMG submission 87313) | Host-associated microbial communities from peat moss isolated from Minnesota, USA - S1T2_Fc - Sphagnum magellanicum MG | ecosystem: Host-associated > Plants > Peat moss > Unclassified...
TGATGCTACATATATTTTCACTGCTCCTACATATACAACTACTATAATTACCTCGAACCCTGTACATTAAATGCTGAGTTTCAGCATTTCATACCCAGGTTTAATAAAACTTCCTTACTTTGCGGACCTCACTCAAAGAGGGGATAGCGGATGGAAAGAGGCCAAAAGACAGGGTGAAGACAGGATGACTTTAAGGAAAACTTTTATGAATGAGGTGGTTTAGAGTTTAGATTTGCAATGGCAACCTTACCGTTGCAAAGGGCCAACTTCTATGTATGTCACTTGAATAATTAATAAATTTTCAAGATTTTGAGTCAAAAATTCATATAATTAGTGACGAGGCTGCCAAGGTACTATGGTATGGTAGTCTTTGGACTGGTGTACATGGGAGCGTGGGGGAGATAGAGGACCTAGGAGAATATTAGTTCAGACATACTCTTTCTGAATAATATACAAAAAGGGTGGAATGTGGCATGGAAGAACCTTTGTTACTGCACCGCAAAATTATTATCAATACCTTAATATATGAGGAAGAAAAGCCGTAACAATCTCCAATCTCTATCTAGGGTTTAGGGTTTTACCAAAAGTCTATAATTATCCCAAAAAAAGGATTAAATTCTTTCTAATCTTGAAGCTATAAAAAAAATTGTTCTCTCAGAAGTACCAAAGATGAAATTTCATTCTTACCAATTTTAGCTTTACATCAAAACCTCAATTTGGGTTGTTTTTTGTTTTGGTTTTGGAAGGAAATGCCCCTTTGTGTACTCCACTTCCCAGGACATTGGAAGATGCAATTATGCAAATGCAATTCGACACATTATGTTCCCAAAGCTTCAAGTTCTTTGTTTTTTCCTCCAAGCACTTGGGAGATGCAACCACACTGAGGGTATCTTAATACCTAAACCATCTGAGTGGCCTATTTTAAGATCCCACGTTCCATGTAACTTGCAAATTTATCAAGTTCTACCTTCGTAGCTAGTTCCAAACATCAACTATGAATCACTATACTTCACCAACATCACAAACCATTATAACCACACTATTCATGGTAGTTAGTGCACACCACATGAATAGAGATAATTCCTAATCAATGTGGATAGCGAAAACAGAAAAATATTGTTTGGTGACAATTAGTCACAAATTACGTGATATCAAGTGTTTGGCAAAGGTTTTTTGTTTTTTTTAAATCAGTTGAATTTCCACTGTAAATTTTTGTTTCCAACATTTGCCTATTTGTGGGGAAAAAATAATTATATATATATATATAAATTTTTTTTGGAGGAAAAAAAAACATCAGTCACAAACCATATTTTTGTGAATTGCCATTGTAATGAACAATGTAGCTTTCCATAGCAAGTGAGTTGTGAGATAATTCCTAATAAAAAGTGAATAGTGAAAACAGAAAAGTATTGTTTCATGACAAAATAAGTCATGAAATTATTTTTTCCAATTTTATGGTAGCAAATATTTGGCAAATGTTTCCAGAAAAATAGCAAACTTCACTGAATTTCCACTAGAAAAACAAACAAAAATCAATATTTTCTTATTTTGGGGGGAAAAAACACTGGTCACAAACCCAATTTTGTGAAGTGTCATCATAATGAAACATGTAGCTTTGCATAGAAAGTGAGTTGTGGCTAAATACACATGAAATTAAGGCCGGACCATAATAATTCCACATCAACACTAATTGTTATGAATGGTGTAGAAGTCTAATATCTTACATGTGATAATCATTTATATTCATCTTTTGCGACAAAATGTAATAACATCGTCACAATATGCCATGAATGCTTTTGTTGACTAGAAAGAGCCCACATCTTGGCTATTTTTTGGAGTTATTTTACAAGAGGACATTAAAGTTTATACTCATAAAATAATGTCTTTTCTAGGTGGAGAGGCACCACCTGGTCTATGACCATTTACTTTGAGATGGTTGCCTCAGGCGCCCCTATTAGGGAAATGCCCTCAATGAGACCTTAAACTAAATTGTAATTGCTAGCAATCACCACACTGAAAAAGATTTAACAAAACATCATCCATTGATACTCAAAACTTGTGATGACAAATTCCCACTAACCACTAGTAATAGCCACAATGTTGTTGGCAAAAGGTGCATACTATGGAATAGGCCCAATAAGGCCCATTCCATCCAAGAATGCAGTGAGCTCAATGGGGGTGAGCTACCATTCTATTAGGTGATAACAGGCTCATCCAAGGACTATTCCAAAATTTAAACGGTTTTTAAATGACAAATGACAATTTTCATTTCAATCGCATGCGTTTTGGAGTCCTCAAACAAATGGGGCCATTAACAACACAAAAAATGGAGTCAGCAAAGGAACAAAGAAGAGAGTTGTTACCCATGCCCTCTCATGTTTGGGGTTCCAAACGCAATAAAATACTAACACATTGACATGTGATAATGTAGATGTCCACGGAATTGGAAATTCTTTTTTGTATTCCAAGATTTACTAAGAATGTTTTGGAACAAAAAACGGAGGGGTCAATTGTGAGAACCTAACCTACCTATCATTCGGGCTCTTAACTAAGAAGAGGGCCAACGAAACTGGAGGCCCTTTGTGCTAGATGTGCTTCCACGTGACCCCTCAACCAGTCTTCCCAAATAGGAGAGACTAAGCAAAGCTGAAGGCATCATGGTCAAGGAAAAGCTGAAAGTTGACGAAAGATTTCAAAGCATTGTCTCCAAGTTCATAACAAAATATTATAACTAATGAACTGAAAAGACCCTTGTATTATAGAATGGACCGGGCCAGAAAATTTTGTTATCTATTGTACATGAACACTCCCCAATTGGTGGCTTAGAACAAGCTACCTCTACATGCGGTCGACCACCTATTTTTGTCATAACTTTTGTCTTGCCTTAGTGACATCTAGCTTACATGAACCAGCACCCACACCCACACTCTTACCATGGTAAAAACACCTCTCACAAAAAAAATTTGGTAGCATGTAAACACTATAAGACATGGTGTCCTAAAACTTAAGTAAAGCAAGGTCTTCAATTAACATTTGCTCCCAAGCTAAATGTACCACTAAAAAAAAGCGACCTCCTTCAAAAATGCAAAGGTATAACAAGTGTGAAGGAGCACAGTAAGATTACTTTGTTCACCTTCTTGAGTGAAGCCTGTTAATGGCCATATTTGATACGAGAGAGCCTGATTTAGTCTGATGACAGAATATTTATAATATATAGAATCAAGCCAAACAAGGGGTGTGTCACACTGTGGCCTTGCCATTTACACTAAAAAGAAGAAATTAGGGAAACTCAAATATTTCACCATGCAAAAGTATAATCTTCAAAATTTCCTTGAGAACAAACCAAAATCCTTCACGATATTATAACTCTATTATAACTAATCTCAAGTTTCAACACAAGCCAAAATATCATCTTTCAAAATTCCTCATATAAAAATAGACCTATTATTATTATTACCTAGGGGCCAAAATCCCTTAAGCTACTATACTCTATAATGAATTTAAACACAATATCCTTGCCTTGGGTAGGCAAGGCCAACAAATTAGAATACTATGGCACCAGCGTAAATGCTGGTTCACCCAAGGCTGAGTATTTTTTGTGTCATTAGTGTTAATTAGTTGAAGGGGGGGAGGGGTGGGCAGACATTTCCCTCCCCAAAAAAAAATTTGGTGATAAACCTCTTTGATTTGTTCACCATCCCAAAAAAAGACCCCCCCCCTCCTAAAATAGAACATGTTCACATGGCCTAGGGATGGTGAGCAATCTTTTGTCTCTCTCAAAATAGACTTAAATGTAGTCCACTCTTTTGGGCTACCTAGAATAGTTTACAATAGCAAAACTTTGAGCAAAACGTAGTAGAGAAAGTAATGTACTACCATTGGAAACCTATTTGAGAACACAATGAACAATCATTGACCAGTTGGGAACATGAAAGAACCCTATAAAAAAAATACTCCATCTGAAGACCAAAGCAGGTTCATCTGAGTTTGAAACTTAACATTTCCCAGTTTAAATATAGTTACTAAACAGCCTTAAGAATAATGAAACCTTGCAAAACTTTATTTATAAACACATGGTAAATTTGGAAAATGTGTAAAGGAATAAGAAAAAGGATAAGGGAAAAGTTATAAGGGTTCAAATTAGCTCAAACTAGATGTCAAAAAAATTTCATGTCAAAAATTGATCGCCTACAATAGGTTGGTTGGTCTTCTCCATGCCAAAAATCAACAGCTTGCAATAGGAGGCCTTACGAAGGTAAAGCTACCTTTGTAAATGCCTATTCACCCAAGTGAACCACATGGTTCACCACTGCATGTCTTTGTTATAATATTGCGAAAAGAAGATGAGACACGAAATGATGAATTATATGAACTTATTACAACAAAAGGTGTCCCTACATATTTCAAGGGATTTCATTGAATTTTGACGAAACAAAAACTAATGAGTTGCACAACATTTTGTAACACTGATTATTATAATACATATATATATAACCATATACTAAAATATGCATGATTATATTTCCTACTTGACGTATGGGTCCTCATTCTTTGATTCCCTCAAAGAGAACAATTTCCATGCCCGATCACTTCTTCCCCCATTTATCACTCATCATCCCGTGCCGTACTTACCTTTTCCATGCTTGATCACTTCTTCCCCCATTTATCACTCATCGTCGCATGCCCTACTACGTGCCCTACTTACCTTTTCCATGCTTGATCACTTCTTCCCCCATTTTATCACTCGTTGTCCGTCCCATGCACTCCTTACCTATTTCAGCAAGTCGCCTGCAATGGTCCCATTTCAGAACTCGAATGCACCTCTTGAGCCCCATCTTTGAGTCACATTCTCCTCCCCGACCCCCCGCATCACACCAAAGAAATAAATAAATAAATAAAATTTGAAACAAATTGTTGTACCGATTGAAAGTTGAAACTCGGGCCTGGGTGCAGTGTACCTCGTAGCACGGAGTTCTTTTCCAAAAGTAAAAAGTCCATGGAGATTGTACTTCCAGCCACCGAGTGAACCAGCACCAACCAGTCCAAACCCGTGTGGGGTCGGGTATTTGATTCCTGTAGTACCCATCAGTTTTGGGCATTTGAAAAAAAAAATCAGAATCGAAAGAAAGAAAAAAATAGCAAAAATAATAATTCCTTCGCCAGTTTCAGGTATTTTAAAATGATCAGAAATTGAATAAACATCAGGTCTGGGTATTTGAAAAAAAAGAAGCAAAAAAAAAAAAATTCAGATTCTAAGAACCGTCGGTTCTGTGTATTTCAAAAACTTCAAAGAACCCAGCAGTTTTAATGGGATTATTTGAATTTTTTTTCAAAGAAAATTGTGAGCTGCAATTATATAACAAAAATAAAAAAAGTGTTTGATTTTTTGATACCTGTGATTATAGATCAAAACCAAATATATTTGAATTTTGGATAACCCCGGTTATCAACTCTGTTACCTGACTTGATACCCAGTGGAGGTTTGGTGCAATTTCTAATACCCACCCATTCACACAGAAGACCTTAAATAAGCAAAGGGTTTTTTCATTTGTAGGCAGTACAAAAAAGTAGTGCTTGTTTTTTTTTTTCTTGGTTTGCCCCAAGTACCCATTTTCCCATTCAGTATGTGTCTGGAGATGGGCAGCACCAAAATGTGTCTGGGCATCATCCATTATTTTGGACAAAAAGATGGGATGGAGCGAAGGACTTAAAAATAAATAAATAAATAAATAAATTGTATTGCCTGCCATAAGGACTTTGCTTACAGGGACAGGGACTATCGCATTTGATCCAACTTTTGGAAGTTTTTACCTTATTACAACCGGTTTCACATTAGGTGAACCGGTTTCTTTGGTGAAAGTGTTTAGATTGGAACGGATTTTTTTTGGTTTGCAGAGTGTGAACACAGTAGGTAGATGTACAACATCTTATTTATTGGGAGGGCCAGCGTGTTTGTGATGCCTTGTTTTAACATCTTCCCAGTGGATACATATAATCTATCATTTGTTTGATCATGTTAAAATCATTCAAGGGTTGACTTTTTAATCAATTTTTAAATATTTTTTAAGAGAAAAAAAAATGAGTGTAAGAAGAATGTGAAAATTCTGATTTACTCAATAGGCATGGGTTGAGTTTTAAATACATTTTTTTTAATTTTTAAAGAGAGAAATGAGTGTACCAATAAATTTCTAAAAGTCCAATTTACTCAAGATGTTTTATTCTGACAATTTTGGGGGTGCTTTTTTACCTTATTTAGTGGGTAGAGCTTTTTTACAAATTGTGACAAATTTTGTGTGCTTTGTACATTTTCAGTGGGTGGAAAGCTTTTTAGTAGCTACTACAGCAACAAAAGTCATTTTGGGCAGGGGATAAACTTTTAGCTACAGCAACAACAGTCATTTTGGGCAGGGGGTAAACTTTCAGCTGCCAGTATAAAGAAGTGCACTCGACTTGCTTGTAAGAAGTGGGGGCGAAGAGAGAGAGAGTGTGTGTGTGTGTGTGAGAGAGAGAGAAGATTGCTGCTGCTGCTGCTGTCGCCGCCCACCCCCAGCCCGCTGCTTTTGCTTTGCTTGCAGCTGGCTGTGGCGATGGAGCCCTCAGCTACTTCTACAACAACGGAATCCGAACTGAAATCTGTTGGAGACGGTAGGCGTGAGAATCATGTGTCCACCACCACCGTGGAGCTGTCGAATCATACTAAGTCTCTCAATGGTACCACCAGTAAGACCAATGGTAGTGCCAAGAACCTCACTGGTAGATTCGGTTTCCCGAGAGTGGACTCGCTGGATGTCGAGTCCAGCAAGATGCCCAAAGACTTTCTGCATGGAAAGGTTTTGTTTTGAACCTGCTCCCCCCATTTATTCCAAGTCCGGTTTTCTCCTAGCTCTGATCATGTCCCCCCCCAGGCCGATGATCCCATCCTCTCAGGTCTATTCAGGCTCCGGTTTTCTTTTTGGAACAATTTGTCTGAGTCCTTGTTGAGATCTAGTCTTTAGTGGTATGTCTTCGTGGGTTATGGCGCTGGTTGAGCTCTTTTTCTTTTGTGGTTTTCCTTCCAAGCTGATCCCTTGTACCAAGAGTGCTTTTGTCTGTGGATCTTTGTGGGTTATGGTAGTCCTACCATGTGTTGTTAATTTTTCTCCTGTTGCGTTCATGCTTGGTAGATCATACTGAGAGCGTCGTAGTACACTGTAAGACGCGAAGAATAAAGTTTGATTCTCAAAATGAGTTAGGAGCCATTTCTTGCACGGGAGTGTGATCAAACAATCCGACTACTAATTCGCACTGAAAACATTTAATCTTCCGGTCTGGTACAAATGAAGAAGAAAATTCTTCGGTGATGAAGAAATTCCCGGAGTTCTGGAGACCCATCAGGAGATTCTCAAATTCTCTTCTTTAATTGGTGAAGAGAAATTAATTGTCTGGACCCTTACAAGTTTTAATCCAAAGAATTTTCGAGAGTCCGGGGACTCATGGTCATCTTTGCTAGCTGATCATTCACGTCAGACGTGTAATCTGCCCATGATGAAGTTTTTCTGATGCAGCTAGACTGCTTGCAACCGTGCGTGATGCTTGCTTGCTGCAGGACAAGGACAAAACTTCTATCATGCTGGCATTGGCATTCCAAAGCTTGGGAGTGATCTACGGTGATGTGGGGACTTCGCCCTTGTATGTCTACTCAGAAACCTACGTCTTGAATCAAAATCCAGCGGGACCTTCCAAGGAAGACTTGGTGGGAGTGCTGAGCCTCATCATCTGGACCTTGACACTCATTCCTCTTGTCAAATACGTGTTCATTGTCCTGTGGGCCGGTGATCGGGGAAACGGTGAGTGAGCATCATGATCATCTGCAATATCCAAAGCTCTTGTCACTACTGCATCCAAAGCAGTTCTAGTTTCCCAGCTCAAGTTTCCTCTGTTGCTTCCTGAAGGTCCTTCAAACGAGTCTAGAGGGGGAAAAAAAAAAAGACCCACTTGAGCTGGTCCTTATACTTTTTTTCAGTTCAAAACATTGGTGAGCCTCATGGGGAAGAAGCTGGACTTGAGAGCTAAATTAGACTGTGCTCTTGATGTGAAGAAGATCTTCTATTAAGTCTCTTGTGGTGTGATTTTTGGTTGGCAGGTGGCACATTTGCCTTGTACTCGCTGATATGCAGGCACGCAAGAATCAACACCATATCCAATCAATCTCCAGAAGATAGAGAACTCTCCACCTACAAGCTGGATCTTCCCACGAGATCAGCAAAACGTGCTGCTAGCCTGAAAGGCATCTTGGAGAGAAGCAAAGTGGTGCAGCAGATCTTGCTGATCATGGCGCTGGTGGGGACATGTGCTGTGATTGGTGATGGTGTCTTCACTCCCGCTATCTCAGGTAACTATACCCACACTAATTTCTCCACCTCCATTGAGCAAGCTTCCTGATCTGCATCATGATCAATTTTTTTTTTTCCTTTTTCTTTTCCCAAATTCTTGAGGTAGGTCCAAAAGAGGGCTTAGCCAGATTTGGCTACAGGTTAGAGAGGAAAGTAGAAAAGCTTACGAATTCTACTGTACATGATGGCTACATGCTAAAGCCTATTGTCTACATATGGTTGACATGGGCCCCATTTTTTCCAAAAGAAAACCCCTTTTTACTATTCACAATCCCACCCCCTTCAAAGGTTTTGTCATCAATGATGCAAAACTTCACCCAAAAAAAATAAAAAATCTGTGATCATAATGATGCCTGGTTTGTTGAACTCCAAGCTCCAAACTGTTTTGAGGCCTTGGAGCTAGCTTTAAAAAGCTTAGGCTATAAAACCCAGCAAAATCATTTATGGCAGTATGCTTTGGAGGGTTGCAGCTGTGAAAGAGTCCAAACTCAAAACTGGCAAATAAATTCAGGCTCTTCTAGATGCTAGATTTCTCTTCTAGATTCGTTGTCGAAGAACATCTTTCCTTTAGGCTGCTACGATTGCAGTACTTAGCAGTTTTCCATTATGTTTTATGTGGCTAAGCTATGCTCACAGTCATCTCACCACATCAAAGCATATTTTGAACCAAATACCAATTGCAGGAGTAGCCAGAGTTGTGAGTGAAATTGTGACTCACCACAAAATGATATCTACCATTTCTTTTTTCCAATCAGAACATGTGTTCCCAGAATTCCTAACTTGCTAAAGTATCTAGTTTCACAGTACTTGTAGCTCTCCAATGAAAAGTGACTGTCCATGCAACAAGAAACAAGGCCCTATGTCGGTGGCTTTCCATTAGGCTGCTATGATCACAACACACTGTGTACATAATTGTGATCACAACAGCCAAATGGAAAGAGACCCTAACTGTTCAACCAAGAGGATCTTTCTATCCAATAATTTGTTGTTTGTTACCTGATCATAATTACACTAACTTCATGATTATGAATCACTTAGACTGAAATGAAGAAAATTGTAGCCCGTTCGCAAATATCAAAATTGAGTTCTGACTGTGGGATTCTTGCAGTCTTATCTGCAATATCTGGAATTCAGGTACCCGCACCAAGTCTTTCTCAAGGTATGCCATGAATTCCCAGCCTTCCGATTTCTGGTTTCGACAGCCTTGTTCTTAAAAATCTGATCTGATCTGATGAGTTCAGTGCCAAAAAAATTTGACAAACCAGATCTAAGCTAGAAATATTTTCTTTCTGCATGCACTGACTCTGGAATAATGCGAGGAAAACGGTCTAACATCTTTTGAAGGATTGGCACCTAGACTTGAATTATGTGACATCTCAAGGAGGATCCACCATGTGACTTGAATTCAATGTCCTGTGATTTAAATCTCATGAAACAGATGATGGAGTATAAGATAAAAATCAACTGATAAAAACCTGCAACTATTTTGAAACATGAAAGATCTATCTAGTCTTTTTGGTGTTATGGCTGGATTAATTTTGTTTAGCATAATTGGAAAGTAGTTGCAGTTGAGTCGATATTTTGGGTGAAGAAGTTAAGCACCTTGAATTTCTTAGAGAAGAACCTGGCTCAGAACAGGACCTGTAGTGTTAGATTTGATATAACTTAGTTCAGAACTATGGACTTTTTTTTAAATGTGCAGGTGTGGTGACGGGCATCTCCTGTGGGATTCTGTTTGTTCTCTTCATGGTCCAAAGATTTGGAACTGACAAAGTGGGCTACACATTTGCACCAATTATTCTTGTGTGGTTTCTGTCTATCGGACTCACTGGTCTTTACAACATTTTCAAGCATGATCCATCTGTTCTCAAAGCTTTCAACCCGGCTTATTGTTTCACATTCTTTATGAGGAACAAGAGGGCGGGATGGATTTCGCTGGGAGGCATTGTACTTTGCATCACTGGTAAAATTTACAGTTGATCCATCTTATAAGTACTTGCTGTTGAGAGAGTTGTGGTTTTTTAATAAAGAACACAAGGGTGGTACAATAAAATCCACAAGGATACAAAGAAAACTGCACTGTGACCTCCATTTGTGGACCACCCAGCTTACAAATGCCCATCAATCCCATTTCCAACCTTAGGTTAATAATCCTTCATGAATTTTTTTATGCTCAGGTATTGGCCACATGTGTTGTACCCTTTCTACAGAAATGGTTCCCCTAACATTGGTTTCTTGACCATGACAGGAACGGAAGCAATGTTTGCTGATCTTTGTCACTTTTCAGTGAGATCGATCCAGGTAAATTGTGTCTTTCTATTGTTGTGTTTGGTGCCTCCTTCATGTTTGCAATTTAGGAATAATTTGATACATTTTCCATGTCCAATTTTGGAGGTTGTGTGCAGTAGGGATTTGATACATTATTTTGTGTCCAATTTGGAGGTTGTATTCAATGTTTGTAATAGGCTTTTGAAACATTTGACATGTCTTTGGTGGCTGCACAGCTTGGTTTCACTACTCTTGTATATCCTTTTCTGTTGATGGCTTACATCGGACAGGTACTACTACTCTACAAGCTATAACACATCCCTACCAGTTTTGCCTCATACATTTATGACTGCAAACTCGCAAAACCCAAAATCACAATTGTCAATTTAAATAATAATTATGAAATTTTACATGTGAAATTCACTTCATTGTGAATTTTTTAAATATTGAATTTTGAATAAAGATATAATTCTAGTTGAATTTAACGTCCCAAGACAAAATCTTAAAATTCCCCCATGTAATGTTTCATCTTTGAAACTAGATGGGTTTGTGTAACAAGTGTATCTAATCCCATTGATACCAATTAGGTGTGTGTGGGGGGGGTGTTGGTAATTTGACAGGCTGCATACTTGTCAAAACACCCAGAACATATTTCTCAAACATTCTACAAATCAATCCCAGGTGAGTTTCTGAGGAATTCTTATGCGTCTCGAATGATGCTTGTGGTGTTGTAGAAGTGCTGAAATTTCTTTTGCTAATTTTGTTTCCATGCAAAAAGACTCAGATTCACATTGTGCAATGTGTGTGTGGATGGATGATGGCCAGATCCTCTGTTTTGGCCAATGTTTGTGGTCGCTACGGCTGCAGCAATCATTGCTAGTCAGGCCATGATTTCAGCAACATATTCAATCATCGACCAGTCAATTGCACTCGGTTGTTTCCCTAGGTTGAAAGTCATCCACACATCAGAAAAATATCATGGGCAGATTTATGTTCCCGAGATCAACTACATACTTATGGTTATAACAATTATTATATGCATTGCATTCAAAGGCAGCACTTCCCTGATCGGCAATGCTTATGGTGATTTCTTTCATCCCTTCTATATCTCTCCTTCCATGGGATTGCGTAAGAGTGTTATGACTTACAAATTGCCTAATATGTCCATTTGTTAACATGCGTGCTTTCATTAATGGTGTAGGTATTGCGGTGGTGTCGGTGATGGTGGTGACTACTACCTTCTTGACCCTGATCATGATCATGATTTGGCAAGTGAATTTATGGATAGCTCTATCATTTTACGTCTTCTTTGGGTCAATTGAATTGCTGTACTTTTCATCTTGCTTGTATAAAGTTCCACAAGGAGGCTATACCCCATTGGTCATTGGTGGTGTAGCCCTCTTCATCATGTCTACTTGGCATTATGCACGTAAGAGGAGCTATGACTTTGAAGTGAAGAACAAAATCTCATTGGATTGGGTTCTTTCATTGGGCTCAAACTTGGGAGGAGTGCGTGTTCCAGGAGTTGGACTTATTTACACTGAGTTGGCTCAAGTATGTCTTACATACACGACACAAATTTCCAACTCCCTTGTTCATTGCTGATTTAGTTTTGATTCATGAATTTAGTTATATTTGAAAATGTGTAGGTCGTGTGTAATGTGGGAAGTTTTTGGGGTGGTTGCAGGGAATACCAGCAATCTTCTCGCATTTGATTTCAAACCTACCATCAATGCATTCAGTCCTTGTTTTTGTTTGTGTCAAGCATCTTCCTGTACCTAACATCCCCGATGATGAACGGTTTCTTCTTCGACGAGTTGGCCCCCAAAGTTTTCGTATGTTTCGTTGCGTCGTTCGATTTGGTTACAAGGACTATCAAGAAGACATCAAAGATTTTGAGGACCTACTTTTTGCAAATCTCTCAAAATTTATCCGAACTGAACATATTGAGTCCTGGCAGCCTGCCTCCAGTGGTGGACTCCAAGATGATATTAGGCCTGATGGAGCTACAGCAGTGACAATTGAACCTTTCTCTGAGGATTCAACAAACCATAGCATTCTGTTTGGTTCACAAACTTCACAAGAGGAATATGATTCAAAACAAATCACACCTCTTTCAACAAAATCTTCACTTGAAAGTATAAAAGAGGGTTTGGAGGTTGATGAGGTACGATATTTGCATGAAGTACGAAGAAGAAAAGTGGCCTACATCTTGGGTCATACAGACGTGAGGGCACAAAAAGATTCAAATGTGGTTCGAAAAGTAGTGATTGATGACATTTATGGATTCCTACGCCGGAATAGTAGATCAAATGTCATGGCACTTAATATTCCACAAGAGAGCTTGTTGCAAGTGGGAATGATCAATTACATATAAGCTCACTCATGTGAAATTGCCCAAAAAAATAATCATATGGTGTGGTCTTTTAGGATTGCGATCATTGGGATTAGCGCAAATCTCATCACAAAGATCACACTTAGGAAATATTCATGTAAAATTTCAAAGTACTGGGAAACAGTTATTATCTAAACTTTACACGATCATTGTGAGAGCTGTTGGAGGGGAAGTGAAAGGTTGCTGAATAGACCCATGGGAATCAATTGTTGATGTATAAATTCAACTGGTGCATTGGAATTCATGTTAGTGATTGCAAATGCCCATATTTTGTGTGTATGTGTGTGCATGCCTCTTTGCCACTAGGAAACTACCCTAGTTGAATAGCAAGTTCCATAAAATTTATATTATTTTAAAACATGCTCAAGTTTTTTTTTTTTTTAAATATTTTTTGCAAAGGAAATTTTTTTCTTTTAATGAAAATGATGCATCTTTTGGAATCTTCAGGAATATTCTACTTTCCAAGATTTCTCTTGGATGGATGAGTGAAAATCATGAGATCATGTGTTTGGATTCAAATTGGTTTACAAACGTGACAACTTTTTGCTGGAAAAACTCATTTCACACTTTAAAAACACGTTTTCCCAAGTTTGGGTATGGCCCATTGAAATAGTGGGTGGTAGGTGGTCAATACGTTTCCAAGATTTGGGTAGGTACCATTGAAGTAGCGGGCGGTGAGTGGCCTTTCAAGTAAACACGCCCTTAGGCTAGACTCTTTTTTGCTAGGTAGGTATAACGCTCTTAGGATAGACCATTTTCGCTAGGTAGGTACAACGCCCTTAGGGTAGACTATTTTTCGCTAGGTAGGTATATATTTGAACTCATTGCACGGTTTAGATATCTCAGGCGTGACTTGGGGCTAGAAATTACTTTTTGCTTTTTCACTTTTTGCTTTTTCACGTCCATGTTTTCACGTCCATGTTTTTTTCAGCATTTGGTGGCGTATGTCGCAAGATTCGAATAAGTAAATTTAAATATGGGTTGTATGTTTTGATTTGAAAATATCAAAAAGCAATCGAGAAATGGAAATTTGAAATTACAAACAACTCCTCCACCAACTCCCCCCCCCCCAAACCCCCCCCAAAAAAAAAAAAAAAAAAAATCCAACTTTTAACAAAAAATTTTTAAAAACTTTTCCAAAAAATTAAATTTGAAAAAAACTAAAAAA
>Ga0116229_10010132_pt1 | contig 14202 bp, 11 predicted proteins | sample S1TSphgellanicum_3_FD_87313 | JGI IMG/M metagenome (GOLD analysis project Ga0116229, IMG submission 87313) | Host-associated microbial communities from peat moss isolated from Minnesota, USA - S1T2_Fc - Sphagnum magellanicum MG | ecosystem: Host-associated > Plants > Peat moss > Unclassified...
GCCGGGGTTTTTCTCCGGCTTCGAGTATGTGCGCCCGCCGCATGGTGCCAAGACCCGCTTCGCGCTCAGGGCTTTGGGGATCAGGCCGAAGGCGTAAGCTAAGGCATCGTCGGCACATAAGTGCGTCGGCACGCCGACAAAGATGCCGCTTCAAACAAAAGCTTAGGGCCCGTTCGACCCGGTAACGCGATTCAGTTAATGTCGAACGGGCCCTAAGGCATCGTCGGCACATAAGTGCGTCGGCACGCCGACAAAGATGCCGCCTCAAACAAAAGCTTGGGGTCCGTTCGACCCGGTAACGCGATTCAGTTGATGTCGAACGGGCCCTAAGGCATCGTCGGCACATAAGTGCGTCGGCACGCCGACAAAGATGCCTTTTCAAACAAAAGCTTAGGGCTTCAGTGGCCGGTTTCGGCCAGCAGCAATTCGACCAAGGGGGTGATGCGGGCGACCACGCGATTGACGCCCTCCTGGTTGGGATGGATGCCATCCGCCTGGTTCAGCCTGGCATCGGCGGCAACCCCCGCCAGGAAGAACGGGTCGTAGAGCAGGCCGGGGCGCTGGCCGAGCCTGGCAAAGACGGCGCGGAACTGGCTGCCATAGGCAGCGCCGAGATTGGGCGGTGCCTCCATGCCGGTGAGCAAAACGGGGATGTGATGCGCCGCCAGCGTATCGAGGATCGCGGTGAGATTGGCCTGCATGTCCGTGGGGTCGATACCGCGAAGCCCGTCATTGCCGCCCAATTCCACGATGGCGGCCTCGGGCGCGTCGCCGAGCGCCCAGTCGATGCGGGCGCGGCCGCCGGCGGAGGTGTCGCCGGAGACGGCGCCATCCAGGATGGTGACAGGATGGCCCGACGCCGCCAGCGCCGCCTGAAGCCGCACTTCAAACCCTTGCTCATGCGGCAAGCCATAGCCGGCGGCGAGCGAATCACCGAACACCAGAAGCCGGACCGGCGGCGGGGCGGCGGCGCCCGCCAGCACCGCGACGAAAAGCAAGCCGATGGGCTTCGCGTGCCGGGTGATCCGCCTATATCGTCGCATGATGGATGTTTCCGAGACTTTTGCGCCGCCTCTGGTCCACGTGCGCGGGCTGCGCCTGACCCTGCCGTCGGCATCGGGGCCGGTCAATATTCTCGGCGGGATCGATCTGGACATCGCGTCGGGTTGCTCCGTTGGGCTGGTCGGGCCGTCAGGCTCCGGCAAGACCAGCCTGTTGATGGTGCTGGCTGGGCTGGAACGCGCGAGTGCCGGCACGGTACACGTGGATGGCCATGATCTGACCGCGTTGAACGAGGACTCGCTGGCGCGGTTCAGGCGGGCGACGGTAGGCATCGTGTTCCAAGCCTTTCATCTGATCCCCACCATGACGGCGCTGGAAAATGTGTCACTCCCGCTGGAATTCGCCGGCGTGGCAAACGCCGAGCAGAGGGCCGAAGCCAGCTTGCGCGCCGTCGGGCTCGGCCACAGGCTGACCCATTTGCCAGGCATGCTCTCCGGCGGCGAGCAGCAGCGCGTGGCGGTGGCACGCGCCTTTGTCGGCGAACCGCGTTTGCTGCTGGCCGATGAGCCGACCGGCAACCTCGATCTGGCGACCGGTGAGGCGGTGATGGATCTGCTGTTCGATATGCAGGCCCGCCTCGGCACCACGCTGCTGCTGATCACCCATGATCCCGCCTTGGCCGCCAGATGCAGCCGCACAATCCATATGAAAGATGGGCGGATGCAGGATGGCCGGATCGATCCCGCTCCTGCCATGGCAGCCTCTCCGGCGCGCGCGTGACCCTCGCCTGGCGCCTGGCGCTGCGCGACCTGCGCGGCGGGTTGCGCGGCATGCGGGTGGTGCTGGCCTGCCTGGCGCTGGGCGTGGCGGCGATCACCGCGGTTGGCAGCCTGCGCTGCGCGGTGGATCGCGGTCTGGCGACCGAGGGGCGACGGCTTCTCGGTGGCGACATATCGATCGAGAGCGGTGCGGAGCCTCTGCCAGATACGTTGCGCACCTGGATCGCTTCACGCGGCGGGCGTATGTCCGCCGTGGTCCTGCTGCGCACCCTGATCGTGGCACAATCCGGCGAGCGCATGCTGGTGGAGCTGAAAGCCGTTGATACCGCCTATCCGCTGGTCGGCGCGGCCTCGCTCGACCCAAAGATGACATTGCAGGCGGCGCTGGAGGATGGCGTGGTGGCCGACCCGCTGGTGCTGGACCGGCTGAACCTGCATCCCGGCGACAGCGTGCGGCTGGGCGAGGCGCGTTTCCCGCTGCGCGCCGCGCTCACCGCCGAGCCCGACCATGCCGGCGGCGCCGCGCTGCTTGGCCCGCGCGTGCTGATCGGCGCCACCTCCCTGGGCGCGACACGGCTGGTGCAGCCGGGCTCGCTGGTGACGCATGAATGGCGGGTGGTGCTGCCGCCTGGCGCCGACCCAAAGGCCACCATTGCCGCGATGCGCATTGCTTTCCCTGATACTGGCTGGCGGCTGCGCGACCCCAGCCAGGCCGCCTCCGGATTGGAGCAGGCGGTGCAGCAAACCAGCCTGTTCCTCACTCTTGTGGGGTTGAGCGCGCTGCTGGTCGGCGGCATCGGGGTGGCGACCGGAGTGCGCGCCTGGCTGGAGGGCCGTGCCCGCACAATCGCCACCTTGCGCTGCCTGGGTGCGCCGGCCAGGCTGGTTTTTCTGATGTTCTTCACCCAGATTCTGCTCCTATGCGTCGCCGGTATTTTAGCCGGCGTGCTGGCCGGGGCGGGTTTGGTGCTGGGCGGGCTGGGCCTGTTCGGCGATTATCTGCCGTTGCCGGCGGTGGCGGCGATTTACCCGGCGCCATTGCTGCTCGCCGGGCTGTATGGCGTGCTGACGGCCGGGGTTTTCGCGCTCTGGCCGCTCGGCCGTGCGGCGCAAATCCCTGGCGCGGCACTGTTTCGCGACGCGCTGCTGCCGCAAAGCGGGGCAAGCAAGAGCCTTGCTGGCGCCAATGCCGGGCTGGCGCTGCTGCTCGCCGGGATGGTGATTTTTACCTCTGCCGACCCGGCCTTCGCGGCCGGTTTTTGCGCCGCTGCGTTGATAACGCTTGGCGTATTTCGGGCGGGGGCCTGGGCGCTGATGGCGGGCTCGGCGCTTCTGCCGGCGCTGCGACCGGCCTGGTTGCAGCTCGGGGTTACCAATCTGCACCGGCCTGCCGCGCCCACCCCGCTTCTGGTGGTGTCGCTGGGATTGGGCCTGGCGACCTTGTCGGCGGTGAATTTGATCCAGGGCAATATTGGCGCCCAGTTCGCCGGTGACGTGCCGAAAGCGGCCCCCAGCTTCTTTTTCCTCGATATCCAAAACGACCAGCTTGCCCGTTTCGAGAAGATTGTTGCTGCCTCGCCCGGCACCACCGATCTGCACAGCGTGCCCAGCCTGCGCGCCCGCATCGTGGCGCTGAACGGCGTGCCGGCGGAGCGGGCGCATGTGGCGCCCGGCAGCCAATGGGCGCTGCGTGGTGATCGCGGGCTGACCTACGCGGCGCGCGTGCCCAGCGGATCGCGCGTGGTGGCGGGACGCTGGTGGCCGGCCGATTATGCCGGGCCGCCTTTGGTGTCGCTCGATGCCGGTCTGGCCAAAGGCTGGGGGGTGTCGATCGGCGATACGCTGCGCGCCAATGTCTTGGGGCGGGACATTGATTTCCGGGTGGCCAATCTGCGCGACATCGATTGGCGGGCGCTGACGATCAATTTTACCCTGGTGGCCTCGCCCGGTTTGCTGGAGCATGCGCCGCAGATGCATATCGCCACCTTGCGCACGCCCTCTGCCCAGGAGGCGCCCTTGCTCCGCGCGGTGACCGATGCGCTGCCAAACGTGACCGGCATACGCGTGGCCGATGTTCTGCAGGCGGTTGCCGATCTGGTGGGCAAGCTGGCGGCGGCGCTGGCGGCTGCGGGCTCGGTGACTCTGGCATCGGGGGCGCTGGTGCTGGCCGGGGCGGTGGCGGCCGGGCAAAGGCGGCGGATCGGCGAATCGGTGGTTCTGAAAACCCTGGGTGCCACAACGGGCCAGATCAGGGCGGCCTGGCTGGTAGAATTCGGCGCGATCGGGATGTCGGCGGGGATCATCGCCGCCTGCGTTGGCACCTTGGCAAGCTGGTCAGTGATGCGGTGGGTGATGCACGCACCGTGGCATTTTCTGCCGGAGCGGCTGGCGCTGACGGTGACCGGCTGTGTGGTGGTGATGCTGGGATTTGGCTATGCGGGCACCGCTTCGGCCTTGCGTGTGCGCCCCGCCTCGCTGCTGAGGAACCAGTAGCGCGCGCTCTCAGCTATGTGTGCCGGCCAGGGTGATGATGGCCCCGGCGCTGGTCTGAGACAGGGCGAATGGGTTGGAGATGAAGCTGCCGGAGAAGCGCAGCGTATCCACCACTTGGCCGGCGCTGCTCACCGAGAGAACATCGTCATGCGCGTTCCAGCTCAGCGCATCGGCTGCACCTGCCACGACGATGCTGTCGCCGCTGCCGAAACCGTGGATGGTGGCATCGTCGGCGAAGCCATGCGGCAGATCGAGGCTGGCGCCGGCGCCAAGAAAGGCAATCTGCACGCCGCCGATGGTATCGGCGGTGAGTTTCAGCGTGCTGCCGGCGGCAATCTGCACCGCACCCGATCCATGCACCACGCCGTCCAGAACCAGGGTTCCGCCTGAGGCGGTGATACTGCCGCGATCGAAAATGCCGATGCCGGTGGAGGCAATGGTGCCGTAGCCGGACACCGTGGCGCCGGCGGCAATCTGCACGCCGAGCGTGGTGTCATTGGTAGAGACCGCGCCGCCGCTCAGGCTGAGCGCGCCATTGCCGGAGATCTGCACCGAGCCGCCGACGCTGAGCGTGCTGCCGGTGCCGACCGAAACCTGGCCGGTGCCATCATTTGCCGTCTTGTAGAGGCTGTCGCCGATTTTCAGATCGCCGCCGGTGGTGATGTCGCCGCCGGAGGCGAGAGTGACGCTGCCGGTGGCCCCGGCAACCTCGCCGACAACAAGATTGGTGCCGACACTAACCAGGCCGTGATTCTCCACGTTCAGCGTACCCTGTCCGTCCTGGCCGACATACAGATACATCGTGTTGTTCCAATGGCCGCCATCGATGGTGACGGTGCCGATGCCATCGCTCTTCTTGCCGATGGAGCCGGCAGCGGAGTTCAGCGTGGCATGGGCGGCGGGTGTGCCCTGAGCGATCAATGTTCCGGTGCTGATATTACCCACAATCAGGCCGCCGGCATCATTCAGCGTGGAAGCCGGCGTGAAGGTGGCCACCGCATCGGCGCAGACCATGAAGGCGGTGCACAGATTGGTGTTGGCGGTGTTCACCACGCCATTCACGGTTACCGCCTCGTTGCCGAGCAACATCAGCTGGTGGATGGAAAAACTGCCATTCAGCGTGGCGCTCACCGGGATCAGGGCGACCCCATTGACCACCGGTGCCCTGTCCCCCGCCCAGTTCATCGGATCGGACCAGTTGCCGGCCTGGCCGGCGCCGGTAAAAATCTTGGTTCCTGCGGGGAGCGACATAGGGCTGATCCATGGGAGTGGTTTCGATCAGCGCAGGGTGACAGAGCGTGGTTAGAGCCCCGTTAATTATCGTCTCGAAAAGCGGTGTATTTTCCGACATGTTGCAATATTCGAGATGATCTTGTAGGCGAATGGAAGAAATGCGACCACGCCGACATCAAGCACATAAGGGAATTCACGAAGAAGGGCGCGTCGACAAGGAAAACGATCAGGGTCCTTGGGTCGCGGTCGGCGAGCTGGGGCTGACGCGGCTTTAGCTGCAGCCAGCGAGTTGGATGTCGTAGACCGGGTGTTCCAGCATGTTCACCGATGGCTCCTTCTGCAGGATCCAGCCATCGAAGCCGGGTTCGCCGGGGCGGCTATCGGCCACGCTGAGATGGGCGGTGGCATCCGCCGGCAAATCGTCGGGCCGCACGTCGCAGGCAGAGAGAGTGATCGAGAGGGATTGCAGTTTTGCCGTCTCACCCACCTTCAGAGTCAACGCCTGCACGGTCGAATCGAGCTTGTTGAGCACGCGCAGGGTTCCGGCATTGCGCGGCAGCCAGCTATCCGGCGGCGACATGCTTGGCGCCGCCGGTGCCAGCGCGGGGGCCGGTGCAGGCGCAGGCGTGGCGGTTGGAACAGGGTCGGCCAACGCGGCAGCTTCCAGCAAAGGCCAGGCGCATACCAGCAGGCCAACGGCGAAAATCTTCATGTCTTCGGGCTTTTCAAACCGGCCACGAGCCCTGCCATGATGCTGCGCATGGCAGCCTCATCGACGCCCATCAGCAGCGCATCCTCGAACGCATCCTGCATCACGTGGCGCAGTTCCTCATGGTTTTCGTTGAGGATTTCCAGCTTGTCCTTGCAGGAGACCGGGGTGCCGTCCGTTTGCGGCCAGACCGGCATGGCGGCCCGGCTCATTTCAGCGTGGAACCGCCGGCGGGCGTGGCGGCCGGCTTGCTGCCGGTGCTGCCAAAAATATACTTGCCGATCAACGCTTCCAGATTCACCGAGCCCTGGGTGATGGTGATGGTGGCGCCAGGTTTCAGCGTTTTGTCGTCGCCGCCGGTGGCCAGGGCCAGATATTTCCCGCCGAGCAGGCCGTCGGTGGAGATCGTCGCACTGCTGTCATCGGTCAGCGACACGTCGCCCTGCACGGTGAACGCCACATCGGCCTGATAGGTTTTCGGATCGAGCCGGATCGACTGCACGCTGCCGATTTTCACCCCGGCGATGCGGACATCGGCGCCGGTGGAGAGGCCATCCACGTGATCGAAGGCAGCATTCAGCCGATAGCTGTCGCCGCCGAATTTCTGCCCGGTATTGGCCACGGCAAATACCAGGAAACCGCCGGCAACCAGCAGCACGGCGGCGCCGGTTGCAACCTCAAGAAGGCTATGCCGGGCCATCTCTCAGGCTTCCGGAGTCCAGGCTTCGTAGTCGCCGGTCGCGGCAGCCCGGTGGCCGCCTTTATAGTCATGGCCAGGCGGCCGGTAGCTCAATGCCGTCCCGGTGCGATTGGGCAGATGCGGTTTCTGCCAGACTCTTTGGGCCGATTCCGCCAGTGGCGCGTCAGTGGTGTAATGCAGCCAGGCATGCCAGGAAGGCGGCACCGCAGTGGCTTCCTCGGCGCCGGCAAACATTACCCAGCGGCGCTGGCGCAAGCCATGGCCGCGCGGCTTGCGTTCCTGGAAATAGCGGTTGCCGTCGCCGTCACGGCCGACGAACTGGCCGCGAAAATAGGTGAACAGCTTGGTGCCGATGCTCATGCACCGGGTTATAGGCAGCCACCGCGCGATGGGCAAGGAAGCACCCTCTTATCTGGACAATTCGCGCGTCATGTCGTCCAGCCCGCTCAAAGTGAGGGGGAACATGCGATTCTGCATCAGGTCCCTCAACAGCACGATCGACTGGGTGTGGCGCCAATAGCCCTCGCGGGAGGGGTTCAGCCAGGCGGCGCTGCGAAAATGGGCGGTCAGGCGTTCGATCCAGACGCGGCCGGCTTCCTCGTTGAAATGTTCCACGCTGCCGCCCGGCTGAACCACCTCATAGGGGCTCATCGTCGCGTCGCCGACGAAAACCAGCTTGTAGTCGCGGCCATAAGTGCGCATCAGCTCCCAGGTGCTGATCGAGGTTTCATCGCGGCGGCGGTTGTTTTTCCACACGCGTTCATAGACGCAGTTGTGGAAGTAGAAATGCTCCAGATGCTTGAACTCGCTGCGAACGGCGGAAAACACCTCTTCCGAGGTGCGCACGTGATCATCCATCGAGCCGCCGATATCCAGCAGCAGCAGGATCTTCACCGCGTTATGCCGCTCCGGCACCATTTTCAGGTCCAGCGAGCCGGCATTGCTGGCGGTGGCGCGAATCGTGCCCGGCAGATCGAGCTCGGTGGCCGCACCCTGGCGCGCGAAACGGCGCAGGCGGCGCAAGGCGATTTTCATATTCCGGGTGCCGAGCTCGGTATCGCCGTCCAGATCGCGGAACTCGCGCTTGTCCCAAACTTTTACCGCCCGGCGGTGACGTGAGTCGGCCTGGCCGATACGCACGCCTTCCGGATTATAGCCATAGGCACCGAACGGCGAGGTGCCGGCGGTGCCGATCCATTTATTGCCGCCCTGGTGGCGGCCTTTCTGCTCTTCCAGGCGCTGTCGCAGCGTCTCCATCAGCTTCTCGAAGCCGCCAAGCGCTTCGATCGCCGCCTTCTCTTCCTCGGTCAGCGTTTTTTCAGCGATCTTGCGCAGCCATTCTTCCGGCAACGCGGTGGTCGGGTCGCCAGGCGCGCGTTCCAGCCCGTTGAACACCGTGCCAAACACCCGGTCGAAACGATCGAGATGGCGCTCATCCTTCACCAGGGTGGCACGGCTGAGAAAGTAGAAATCCTCGATGCTGTATTCGGCGACGCCGCGCTTCATCGCACCCAGCAGAGTGAGATATTCGGTGATCGAGACCGGCAGGCCGGCGACGCGCAGCTGTTCGACGAAGCTGGCGAACATCAGCTGTGCAGATCGTCCGTGCCGAACACCTTGGCCGCGATACGCCTGATCTGACGCTGCATCGCGTTCACCGTTTCCGACAGCAGCCGCGTCTCCTCCGATGCGCTCTTGGCAATGCGGTCGGTATGGCTGACCGCACCGTAATTCACCGTGACGTCATCGGCAAACGAGGACATCTTGTCCTGCAGGCGGTCCATACGCGCCATGAGATCGACGCGGACCGAGAGCAGCTCCGAGCCCAGATTGCCGATATCCTTCTTCATAGTCACGATATCGGCCTTCATGGTTAAGATATCGGCCTTCATGGTTACCATGTCGGCTTTCATCGTCACCACATCGGCCTTCATGGTCGCCAGGTCGGCCTTCATAGTCACGATATCGGCCTTCATGGTCGCCAGGTCGGCCTTCATCGTCACCATGTCGGCCTTCATGGTCGCCAGGTCGGCCTTCATCGTCACCATGTCGGCGGCCTGCCGCGCCTGCGCCTGGCTCAGCGCATCCAGCCCATGAGTCAGGCTGGCGAATTCGGCTTTGACACCCTCGCTCAGACCGGCGATTGCGGCGAGAATATCGGTCGTCTCCTCTGACGGCATAATCCATTCCTTTTTCGTTATCATTCTATTCTCATTCCAGTCGTGACGATAGACTGCATACAGGGCCGCTACTCGCGCCGCGCCATGAAGGCCAGGCGTTCGAACAGATGCACATCCTGCTCGTTCTTCAGCAGCGCCCCATGCAAGGGCGGGATCACCACGCTCTTTTCCCTGGTACGCAAAGCTTCCACCGGCATGTCCTCGATCATCAGCAATTTCAACCAGTCCAGCAATTCGCTGGTGGCGGGCTTCTTCTTCAGCCCAGGCATGTCGCGTATCTTGAAAAACACAGTCAGCGCCTCGCGCGCCAGATCGTGCTTGATGCCGGGGTAATGCGACTGCACGATCCGCTCCATCGTTTCGCGGTCGGGGAAGCGGATATAATGGAAGAAGCAGCGGCGCAGGAACGCGTCGGGCAATTCCTTCTCGTTGTTGGAGGTGATGATCACCACCGGCCGGTGCAGCGCCTTGATCGTCTGCCGTGTCTCGTAGACGAAGAATTGCATCCGATCGAGTTCCAGCAACAGATCGTTAGGGAATTCGATATCCGCCTTGTCGATCTCGTCAATCAGCACAACCGATGTCTGCGCCGCCTCGAACGCATCCCATAACTTGCCGCGGACGATATAGTTGCCGATATCATGCACGCGGGCATCGCCCAATTGGCCGTCACGCAGGCGGGAGACGGCGTCGTATTCGTACAGCCCCTGTTGCGCCTTGGTGGTGCTTTTTACGTGCCACTCGATCAGGTTCATGCCGAGGGCAGCAGCCACCTCATGGGCCAGCACGGTCTTGCCGGTGCCTGGCTCGCCTTTCACCAGCAATGGCCGCTGTAACGCCACGGCGGCATTCACCGCGACTTCCAGGTCGCGCGAGGCAATATAGGTCTCTGTGCTCTTGAATTCGGCCAACGCCCTATCTCCGGCTGCGCATGCGCCGATCTAAGCCAAGCGTGAACCAAAACGCCAGCGCCGCGATGCCGGCCTCACCCGGGGTAGGCGATCACCGTGCCCCCATGGCCATCGGCGGCCAAGGTGAAGCCGCTGGAGGCCAGCGAGGCGCCGATCGTCATGTTTACCGTATGCGTGCCGTTGCTCACCGTCAGATGGGTTACGCCTCCGGTGATCGACGAGGTAAGCTTGGCGGAGGCGGGCGCCATGTCGGTGATATCCAGGCTGGACGCGTCGGACCAGTTGCACACATCCAGGCCGCTCATATTGGCCGAGCTGCCGGTGAGAATATCGCCCGACGGCGTGGTCCAGAACAGCATGTTCGGCTGGGATACGCTCAGCACCATCGGCCCGCCGCCGACGCCACCGCCGGAATGCGGAATATAGACGATGGTCGCGCCCCCTACCCCGTCTCGGCCAGCTTCCAGCACGCCGGCGAGCGGCACCACCGAGGTCAGCCGGTATTGATGGGTGGCGGTGTTGGCCACCAGCGTGCCGTTGCTGATGGCCAGCGCCGTCAGGTTCTGGCCGGGCAGGTCGATCACGTCGCCACCGGTGAAATTGCCGATGGTGCCGAAAAAATTCGATGGCTGTTCCAGCTTCAGCGTGCCGCTGGTGCTGGAAAAATTGGCGGTTTGCCCGGCGCCGATAATCCCCGCCAGGTCCAGCGTGGCGCCGGCATCAATTTGCAGCGTGCCGGTGCCGAGCACCGTGCCCTGGATCGACAATACGCCGCCATTCGCCTCGATCGTACCGCTATTGGTCACCGAAGAGATCACCGTGCCTTTGCCAAGGATGTCGCCGCTGGCCAGGTTGGCGAACGGCACGTTGGGGAACAGCCCGCCCGCGGTCATTTCGTGCAGAATGCCGCCGCCCATGGCGATGATGCCGCTATTGCTCACATCGGCGCTGCCGGCATTCGGGGCGGCAAAGAAATCATAGAGCGAGACCTGCACCACCGAGGAGGTGCCAATGGCCAGCGTGCCGGTATTGGTGAAACCGACATCGCCGATCACCATGATGCCGGCGCTGAGCACGGAAAGCGTGCCGGCATTGGTGAAGAAACTGCTCGCCAGGGTCAGTGTGTCGGCGGCAATGGAATCGGTGATCTGGCCGGCATTGACGATGCTATCGGTCCATTGGCCGAGCCCGGCATCGCCGAGCGTGCCGGCGGTGCCGGCCATGGTGATGGTGGTGCGCGCGCCGAGCGTGAGTTGCACGCCCGCCGCGGCATCCAGCTCCGGGGCTGCGAGAACCTGGCCCGAATAGATTTGCGCAACACTGCCGAGGGAAATCACCGCGTTGCCGATGGTCTCCGTGCTGTTTGCCACCAGCCTGGTCTGGGCGCCGGTGAGCAGGATGCTGCCGGTGCCGGAGCCGTTCTGGCCGGCCAGGGAGATGCCTTGCGAAAGGCCCAGTGTCGCGAAAGGCCGGCTGAGATCGAGCACGCCATCATAGGTGATCCCCGCCAGATCGGCACCGCCGGCATCGGCCAGGCCCAGGCCGCCATCGATGATGGTGCCGTTGGACAGCGTGCCGGTGAGGGAAAGGCGGCCGATGGCGCTGCCCTGTCCGATCGAGAGCGTGCCGCCGGCCAGGTTCAGCGTGCCTGAGACTGCCAGCACCGCGTTGGTCAAACTCACCTGCCCGAGCCCGGCCAAGGTCAGCGAGCCGGCGAGCGACACCTGCGCGTTGCTGGCGGAGACCGTGCCGGTATTGCTGAACTGGGCGGACTGGATCGACAGCGTGTCGCCATTGCTGACATTGATCTGCCCCTGGTTCACCACATCGGTGCCGCCAAGCACAAAACTGCCCTGGGCAATGCCGGCATTGATGGTGCCTGCATTGACGATGGCATCGCCAGCCACGCCGCCCGGCTGGCCGATCTGCGCCAGCGCACCCGCCTGGGTGATGGTGGTGGCAGATCCGAGGGTGAGGATGCTGGCGCCGGACGCGGCGTAATTATGGCTCAGCGCAATCGAAGCAGCCGCGCCGGCCGATCCCAGCATCACGCTGGGCGCGCGAAAAACCTGGGAGCCCAGGAAATCCAGCTCGCTGCCGGCGCCGAGGATATCCACCAGCGCGCTTACCGTCAGGCCGTCACGCGCGGTGAGATAAGCGTCCGATTGGCTGAGGGCGAGCGTGCCCTGATAGGTGACGCCATCGAGCAATCCGGTGCCCGCTGCCCCGGCGGACAGGGCGGATGAGGAATCGGCAATGGTACCGCCCAAAATGGTGCCGGAGAGGCTGAGGGCCTGAAGCGAGGTGCCGGCGCCGAGGGAGAATGTGGCCCCGGCATTGGTCAGCGTGCCGGCCAGTTGAACGCTGCCGGCGGTTTCGCGGATGCTGCCAAGCTGGAGGGTGGTCACCGCCCCGCCGAGCACCAGCGTGCCGCCGGTCACCAGGATCTGCCCCGCATTCGACCAGGCAGGCGGCGTGCCGTAAAAACTGCCGGTGGCGCCCAGCAGGATGGTACCGCCGGCGCCGGCGGTGATGGTACCGGTATTGCCGAACTGGCCGGCGGTGACCGAAAGCGTGTCGCCGCCGGAAATGGCGATGCTGCCCTGGTTGATAAAGCTGCCATAGCCGCCAATGCCAAGCTGGCCGCCGGACAGGGCGCCAATAATCACCCCCTCGTTCACCAGCGTGTCGGACAGGCCGAAGCCAGGGATCGGGCTGAAAGCGTTGGCGTTCAGCATGGCATTGGCGCCGGCCTGCTGCACAAGAAGGGCGGCGCCAAGGGTCGCCGTGGTGGCGGTGCTGGCAAGCCAGGCATCGGCTGTGCCGATCTGCGCCGCCTGACCCGCGGCGCCCAGCGCGATGGTGGCGTTGTTCAGCGTTTCGCTGCCTTCCAGCAACAGCGAGCCGCCATTGCCGGAAATGGTCAGGCTGCCCGCGCCGCCGCCGGGGCTGCTGATTTCGGTGCCATCGGTGAGCGTGACCCCGGCATTGGCCGCCACCACGCCGAGGGTGCCGACATAGCTCACCCCGTCCAGTATCCCGGTGCCAGGCAAAAAGCTCACCCCGCCGCCGGCATTGATCAGCGTGCCGCCGCGCAGCGTGCCGGCCAGCACCACCGGGCCGAGTTCGGCGCTGATCGCATAGCCGGCGCCGAGGGCGAGGGTGCCGGTGTTGTTCGCCAAGCCGAGTATCTCCACCAGCCCGCCGCTATTGGTGACCGAGCCCAAATTGTTGATAAGCGCTGCGGAAAATGTGCCGCCCAGCGCAAAATAGCCGCTGCCGACGCTGATGCTCCCGGTATTGACGAAGCCTGCCGTGGCAATCTCCAGCACCCCGCCATTGCTGACCGCGAGCGTGCCCTGATTGGTGAGGGTGCCGGTGCCGCCGATGGAGAGGGTGCCGCCAGCGCCACTGACGGTGATGGTGCCCTGGTTGACCAGCGCGTCGGGCAGGCCCGCCCCCTGCACCGGCGAGAGGCTGCCGGCGACCAGCGCCCCCTGCCCGCCTGCATCGCGCACCAGGACATTCGCGGCCAAAGTGAGGGTGGCGCCCGATGTGGCGCCCCCAGCATGGGTGATCTCCAGCGTGGCCTGGCCGGTCTGGCCCGGCTGGCTGCCGGTGGCGCCGAGCGCGATCACAGTGTTGCTCAGCGCCTGGCTGCCGATGAAATCCAGCGCGGCGTAGCCGCCGGTGAGGGCAATGCTGCCGGCGCCGCTGCCGGAGACGCCAGCCAAGGTAAGGCCGTTCTGCACGAACAAGGTGGAGTCCGGGGTGCCGAGGTTCAGCGTGCCGTCGATCGCCACCCCGTTCAATGTGCCGCCGGTGGCCTGAAAAATGCCGCCGTCAAAAATCAGGGTGCCGCCATCAATGGCACCATAGGCCAGGGCCAAGGTGCCGGCTTGCAGAGTCAATGCACCGCCCAGCGTGAGTGCGCCGGCATCGTAGAATTCGGCACCGGAATCGTTGACCGCCAGAGCATAGGCGGTGCCGGCGGCAAACAGGGTAACGACATAGCTGCCGGACCCGGCGATGGCGGCGCTGGTCGCGGAAGTTGGTATGCCGCCGCTCCAATCGGTACTGGTGTTCCAATCGCCGGATAGCCCGGCCTGCCAGCTATCTGTGCCCACGCAAATGCCCCTTAGGGCAGCATCGGCAATACGTGCATCGGCACGCCGATAAAGCTGCCCGTCCAACC
>Ga0116229_10010133_pt1 | contig 14201 bp, 10 predicted proteins | sample S1TSphgellanicum_3_FD_87313 | JGI IMG/M metagenome (GOLD analysis project Ga0116229, IMG submission 87313) | Host-associated microbial communities from peat moss isolated from Minnesota, USA - S1T2_Fc - Sphagnum magellanicum MG | ecosystem: Host-associated > Plants > Peat moss > Unclassified...
GAAGAGGGACAAGCTTACTTAGTTATCGGTCCTGCATCCAAATCCAACCAACAAGTTGGTTAGAACTCATTCTGCACCTTTTTGGTGTTGGGACAAGCCATGGGCAACTTGGATTCACTTGACTCACCACGGCCCAGACTCGGGGGAAGCCACCACCTTCCCCCATATAGTATTCTCTGCAGCTCTCCGCCGCACTTGCATCCAAATGGCTCTTTTTCTTGGGACTCCCAAAGTGGAGTCTCGAAATTGTCCCGATTTGGACTCCCGGGACTTTGGACGCTCATAACTTCTTGCCCTGAACTCGGATCGGGACGAGGTTTAAACCAAAGTTGTAGCTCTCCTCAAGAGCTTTCCAACAGTGTGTCGCACTTCACTTACACACACCGGAATTGGGTTGATTCCCGACTTTTCGTGGTCGGGAGTCAAACTGTTAGTTTGACTCCCGGCCCTTCTTTCGACCATAACTTGTGCTGCAGATGTCCAAATGGCTCATGCAAGGCCATTTTGGACATTTACACTTTAGGACCTTTCCAACGGTATAAAAAACGCCTCAATGCAAGGTGTTTTGACCCTTGTAATTGCGTTCTGAGTTTTCGAGAGTCCCGAAGGACTCCTAAGTCCCATTTTCGAGAGTGTGAGTGGCGACCTCACAACTCCCTAAAAGGGGGGTTGCGACAATGCGCTTCAAACACCAAAAGGTCAACAAAAAGGTAGTAGGTCGACATCTTCTAAGTCGATAGAAAGGTTTCACGTCAATGACAAAGGTAACAAGTTGATGTCTTTTGAAGGTCAACAAAAAGGTAGTAATTCGAGAAGTAACAGGCCAACAATTTCTAAAGTTCAACAAATAGGTAGTAGGAGGATTTGAACATCTATAAAGAAACTTCAAATTTTCCAGAGACCATTACAATCCAAGGTCTTATAAAATGCATATAAATCAAGTCACGATTTGTAGAATGACTGTAGCAAATCTGATGAAGTGATCTCAAAGAACTTTGTTGAAAAAGTTGGAAATGCATGGATCAAATTCAGGAAATACCACCTCCATTTCAATTGTAACTACTGACACATTTTGATTGGGGATAAGAGTAGGTCATCCATAGTTGGTGAGGCATTCCTATTGGGGAGAAGCGATGTACATATCCTTGTGCATTGATCTTATTATAATCATATGAATTTGATGCTACTCTCGAATGTTTGACAATGAATGTGTGTGAACTCTATGGTTCAAGCACATGTTCAAGGTCAAATTCCATGCACAATAACCTATCTTTGAGCTTACTTGGCAATAGACAATAAGGTACCCCCCCTTCCCCTCCCCCCTTGACCCCAATTGTAATTGACCCCTTCATAATTGTTCACCATCATTTTTCCATTTCAATTTTGTCTGGATCTTAAGCCCACCATCCTACATGTTTCCTGCAGTAAGGGGAACACTAGAAGACCACCATAACAACAACCTTAACTTGACAAGTAAAGGTCATAATGCCAAAATTGGGTAAACGATGCCAATTATTAAAGTCGCATATGTAAGATGCCAATGAACAACCTCATAGCTCATGGTCTGGTGACAGCTTAGAGACTAAGTTTCGACCTCCTTTGTTAACATCCCCATGAGGTAGCACAAAAGCCCCCCCAAGAATAATAAAGCAATGTGTCAATATGAGTCAAATAATCCCCATGGCAACTTGATCATGTGCAAAAAGCAAGCAAGTAAACTTCTTTCAAATTCACCCCTTTTCCTAAGTATATTTTCTTCTCACTATACCCTATCTTTTGCATCATTTGTTGCAAGCATTTGTTCTTATACTTGGTACACATTTGTTTTCAAAATTGGTATAAATACCCTTTTCATTCTAGAGATGGACAGATTGTAGACAAGATGTTTTTGTATGTTGAATATGTTACAATTGTGACATCCTCATAAAAAAGAATCTTCATTTTGCTTTTTGTTAACCTCTTGTTGATTGTTTTTGATTTGAAGCAATGTAGTTTCTTGTCCTTCAATAACCTTAAACCCTACATTAAATTAGTAAAAAATTGGTGATCATGAGAACACTCATTATAGAGATCGAACACTTTCCAGTGATGGGGCAACATCATTTATGATTTGTGAAATGTATATCATCACCATCTTCAAAACCTCAAGATGAAATTTTTGGAACTATGCTATTGTTTTGTACTCCCTTCTTGTCTTCATGAGTTTTGGTGTTGGCAAAATGTGGATTCTATAGTTGATGTGTGCTACTGCAAACAAGAGTTGGGTGTTCAAAAAGTTATGCACCTCTAATGTAATTGTGGACAAAAGTGGTGTTATTGTATTCCATTACCTTCCATCAATGTGAATTGTAACTACTATCATGTTTGTAACAGTTGGGTATGTAGTGTGTGTTGCACAATGCCACTCGTTACTCAGCTATTACAAACACAATGTTTCATTCCTAAATCATCTTGCTTAAGATGTTTTAAAGATTATGTGATAGCATTAGAGCTTCTATTTTTGTGTAGTAGTTCAAATTTTGATTTAGGTGCCATCCAAGCTTTTATCTTTCTATAGCAATTCATTGGTTATTTTGGGTACCATCAAAGCTTCTCTATTTCTGTAGTGGTTTGGTGGTTGTTTTGGGTACCATGCAAACAATTTATTTTCAGGTTGTAGAAAGCCAATTATTAGCATTCCCATCCCATTATTTACCTTAACATAATTAGGATTATTGAATGTGATATTGTAATTAATCCAAATTTTATCAGCATAATTTCTTTTTAAGTCATTTTGGTCAGATGCTAAAACTTGAAATCTTTACTTTGCCTCTATATGGGTATTTGACCCACGCCATGGCATGTAAATTGGTTAGTGTTTGGGTGAATCAACATGGACAAATGGGTGGTCATAACATATTAGAATATGTCTTTTGATTCAAAGTAACCCTAGTTTTCTAGGAAAAATGCATGTAATAAAAACCATATAGAATAATTACCTAGCATTGTGGTTCATGGTACCTTTCCTTTTACTAGACGAGTATTTGATACCCTAACACCTCTGCACTAATGTCAGTCCTCTTGTCATGTTGTTCTTACTCTAGAATTACGGTATATATGTAGTGTGTTTATGAACAACCTTAGAACCAAACCATCCAAACCAAACATGCAATCATTGATTTTTCCAATAAGTTTGCAAACTTGGACACAATATTTTCCTTGGTGAGATATGGGTGATGGGTGATTTGTCAAACCCTAAACCCTAAGTAATACCATGTAAGATAAACTTTTGTGGGGTATTCTAGTTCAAGCTCCTTTGCTTTTATTCAATGAATACTTTGACCCTAATACCCTTAATAACCACAACAATTTCCTTTTCAAGTTGCAAAGCAGCTTCTTGCTTGATATTCCCATTCAATCCCTAAAACTTGCATTTGAATTATGGTTGTTGAAATTGACCCGGATTAATGAATGTTTGGTTTTGCATATTTGTTTAGTCACTCAAAGGGTTGTTGAACCTGGAATCCAATTAATACGTTTTTAGATTGGTAGTTTGGTAGACATTGTTGCAATTTACATTTGTTAGATTTCGGTGAATCAAATCCGTCAAACCCTAAGCAATCTTGTGTAAAATAAAGTTCTACTAATATTCTAATTCAAGGTCCATTGTTTTTATTGGATGAATATTTATTGCCCTAATACTTAACACCTCCCAATTTCTTTTTCAGGTTGCAAAACAACTTTTTATTGATAAACCTCCTCAACCCCTAAACCTTGCATTTGAATGCAAGTTGTTCAGTTTGAGTCGCATTATAATTATTTGCCTTAATTAGATCTAAATGATGGGTGATTTGTCAAACCCTAAACCCACTGTTGTACCATGTAGGATAAACATCTATTGCATATTTTGGTTCAAGGTCTTTTGTTTCTATTCAACAAATATTTGTTGCACTAAGTCCCATTATAACCACAATAAATTTTTTTTGCAAGTATATAAAAAACTACTTGCTTGATATTCCCTTTTAATCCTTACATCTTGCACTTGAATCAGGGTTCTTGAAATTGACCCAAATTGATGAACATTTAGTTTACATATTTGTTCATCCATTGATTTAGGGATGTTGAAACTTGAAATGTTCAATTTACTTTGACATTGGGAATTTGGCAATATTTGTTGCAATTTAACTTGATTAAATTTGGGTGAATAAGACTCATTAAACCTTAAACCCTAAGCAATCCCATATAAAATAAACTTTTGGTTGGTTCAAGGTCCTTTGCTTTTATTTAATGAATATTTGCTACCTTAATGCCCTTAATATTAAACATTTTTCTTTTCGTGTTGCAAAGCAATTGCCTAATTGATATTCCCATTCAACCCTTAAACCTTATAATTGGATTAAGGTTTTTGAAATTGACTCGCATTGATCAACATTTGGTTTGCATGTTTTTTCATCCCTTGATTTAGGGATGCTAAAACTTGAAGTGTTCAATTTACTTTGACATTGGGAATTTGGCAAATGTTGTTGGAATTTGCCTTGGTCAAATTTTAATGAATTAGATTTGTCAAATCCTAAACCCTGAGCAATCCCATATAGAATAAACTTTTGCCAATATCTTGGTTCAAGGTCCTTTTTTTTAATTCAATGAATTTTTTTGCCCTAATACCTTTGAGAACCACCCAAATTTCTTTTGCAAGTTTTAAAAGAAATTGCTTGATTAATATTCCCATTTAGTCCCTAAGCCTTGCATTTAAATTAGGTTCTTGAACCTAATCGACATTGATGAACTTTTGGTTTGCATATTTATTCATCCATTCATTTAGGGATGTTGAAACTTGAAATGTTCAATTTGCTTTCACATTGGGAATTTGGTAAATGTTGTTGCAATTTACCTTGGTCAAATTTTAGTGAATTAGATTTGTCAAACCTTAAACCCTAAGCAATCCCATATAGAATAAACTTTTTTTCTAATATTTTGGTTCAATTTTCTTTTATTCAATGAATATTTGTTGCCCTAATGCCTTTAATTCCTTGGTCAAATTGAATCGCATTAATGATCATCCTAAATGCTCAAATGTTCAATCTGCTTCTCCATTGGGAGTTTAGTAGATGTTATAAATATTTACCCTAATCAAATGTGGGTGAATCAAGTTTGTCAAACCCTAAACCCCAAGCACTACCACATAGAATAAATTTATGTGTGGTGTTCTAGTTTAAGGTCTTTTGCTTTTATTCAATGAATATTTGTTGCCCTAATACTTAATACTTCCAATTTATATTTCAGGTTGTAAAACAATTACTTAATGATAGACATCTTCATTCAATGTAACCCGCATTGATGATCATGCTAAATGCTAAATGCTAAATGTTCAATTTGCTTTGACATTGGGAGTCTAGCAAATGGTGTAAATATTTGCTTTGGGTAGATATGGGTGATGGGTGATTTGTCAAACCCTAAACCTTAAATAATACCACATAGGATAAACTTTTGTCAAGTATTTTGATTCAAGGTCCTTTCCTTTTATTCAATGAATATTTTCTACTCCAATACCCTTAATAATCACACCATTTTCTTTTGCAGGTTTTAAAAGAAACTATTTGGTTGATATTCCCATTCAGTCCCTTGAGAGTTGCATTTGAATTAGGGTTTTTGAAACTGAACCACATTGATGAACATGTTGAATGTTCAAATGTTCAATTTGCTTTTCCATTGGGAGTTTGGTAGATGCCATAAATATTTAACAATTTGGTTAGATGTGGGTGGATGAGATTGTGTCAAACCCTAAACCCAAAGTAATTTATGTGGGGTATTCTAAATGCATGATCCGTTTTTCCTGCTTTCACCCATAGGATAAATTTATGTGGGGTATTTTCGCTTAAGGTCCTTTGCTTTTATTCAGTGAATATGTGTTGCCCTAAAACCCTTAATACCCCCTGATTTATTTTTCAGGTTGCAAAGCCATTGCTTATTAATACACCTTCTCAGTTGGTAATCCTTGCATTTGGATGAAGATTGTTCAATCTAACTCGCATTGATGATCACATTGAATGCTAAAATGTTCAATTTGCTTTGACATTGGGTGTTTAACAAATGTGGTAAATATTTACCTTGGTTAGATCTAGGTGATGGGTGGTTTGTCAAACCCTAAACCTATTATTGTAATATGTAGAATAAACTTCTGTCATGTATATCCGTTCAAGGTCCTTTCCTTTGTTTTTATTCCATGAATTTTGGTTGCCCTAACACCCATAGTAACCAAAACAATTTCTTTTGTAGGTTACAAAATAACTGATTCTTGATGTTCCCATTCAATACCTTAACCTTGCATTTGAATTAAGATTGTTGAAATTGACCCACATTGGTGATCAACCCCTTTACATATTTGTTCATTCACTCAAATGGGATGTTGAATGCTGAAATGTTCAATTTGCTTTAACATTGGGAGTTTGGCAGATGTTATTGTAATTTACATTGGTCAAATATGGGTGAATTAGACTTGTCAAACCCTAAACCCTAAGTAATACCACATATCTTTTAGATTGCCATAATATTGTGGTTCAAGGTTCTTTGCTTTTATTAGATGAGTATTTGTTGTTGAGTATTGGATGAATACCAGTCAGATCTAGGTGATTGTCCATGGACAAATTAGGGTTGAGATTATTTATAATTAACATACATGGGCATGGTTTTCAAATGTAGCCACATGTTCCATAGGTTGTAGAAGGGCCTAAAACAATCCATGTTTTAAGTCTTGGTGCATTTGTAGATAATAATATATATATTGGTGGTAATGGGAGCACCTCATGTGGACAAGGGGGGGTTATACTTATGTAACACTAGCCAAATGCAAGGAGTGCATTGCGTACAAAATAAAATAAACAAAGTCAGCAAAAAGTGGCAGCCTATCACCAAGAGGTGAAAGACGATGTGGTGCATGGGCACACTCCCAAAAAGATTCGCATTCCCACAAATGAAACAAGTGAGATCACTCACTTAACAGGGGTATGGCAACAAGTAGTCAAGGATGTTGCATACCAACATCTTGACTTAATTGTACGACATATGAAATACCACACAAGGAGGCAATGGGAGGCAATTTATGAAGAGCTTGAAGAACAATTTTACTATGACCCCCTTTAAGGCCAAAAACTGTGTAGAAATACTTGACTAAACATTTTTAATCTATGAAGGCAACATGGAAATCCTAATGGGTGGCAAAGGGGAAAAGTGCATGACTAGACAATTGTCTTGAGGAGTGCTGGAAGGCATTGGTGACCTACTAGAAAACCCTAGTTGCTGTTATGGAAAGCTCACGCATGATTGAAGTGCGAGCAATGGTACGGAATCCCATCGCACTTAGAAGAATGTCACTTGGACAATCCATGGATTTGGAGGTAGAATGTTAAATTTCCTAACACAAGTTGGTTTCATGAGTGAGTAGGGCAGTAGGTGGGATCACATGTGGGTAGTTTGAAAATGCCTAAGTTGGAGAATGCAACAATTCATTGGAAGTTGTTTTGTGGTTTACATGTAGGGACACAACTAGTCTAAAGATGATGATGAAAGCATGAACATATCACATGATGTGTCATCCGGGCACACAACACCCATAGTGAATTGATGTCAATTGGATCATTGGTTTACGATCCTACGGTGGTATGTGAGTGGGTTGTTGGTGGGATATTCATGGCCAAACTAGATGGTGGTGAAATCTTAGTCATTTCTCTAACCTTCATGTGGTAGGTAAAGTTTGGTTCATAGTTTTAGATGCTGTGAAATTGTATTGATAAATCAACACCATTTTTATGGCATGTAGGGTGTGGGTGTAACTATCAATTTAGGTGATGAAGATGAGGTTGATAGGGAGATGAACATGAGAGATGGTCTGCCATCCAATGACAAGAATGTCAAGGTGAGTTATTTATCTTTTTGGTTGGTGGGTGGGATTGCAATGTGGTGATATATGGGTGTGCATGGGTAAGTGATGAACATAGTCATTGGTGCCACTTTGAGATGCAAACTTATTGCTAAATTATTGGTTACATCTAGTTCATAATGGGGGGCTTTTGTTGATATGTTATTAAGACCAACAATTGTGCTAGAGAAAAATGTTTAACCATAGTTGACTTTGACATGGTAGTTCAATTTTTTGTGTTTTTTAGATCTTTTGGGTAGGCTATTAAGGGCAACACAAGAGGTAAAAAGAAAAATAAGGTGGTGATTACTGCCACGCACCATCTACTAGACAACAAGTGGAGGAATGCTTTGGAGGCCAAGGTGAAGGCCATGGGAGCCAAAGTGGAGTCCATGGACTTGAAGATGGAGTCCATGTCAAACTCCTTCGTGCACATCAAAGAGTGGTTACTAAAGAATGTTGATAGTGGTACAAAAGACACCCCCTCGCCCATGCAAGATTTGCTAGACACTAGATTGAATGTAATTGAAGACTTAGTGCATTCAAGAGGGGACTTGTAGGTCATCTTGAAAGGCATGGCTTACATTTTGGTTCTAGGACTTAAAACCCTTGAGCAAACCCCTCCTAATTTGAAATTGGACACGAGATTAGAGGAATCCAAGGTGAAGGAAGATGGGGTGTAACTAAGTGAAGGTTTACTTGATATAGATGATCCAAATTGTGTTTTGGAATGCAATAAGGTTGTGGACATCAAAGATGCAGAAGTGGTGGCCTGCTTTTGAGACCTAAGTTGAAAGAATTCCTTTTCACTTAGATAAAGAAATTCGCCATGTACATTTGATTTTTGGCAACAAGGAAAAACTTTACCAGACATTTGGAAATAATTGTTGAAAAATTTGGCATTATCCTCCCTTCTTCCAAAATCTTATACCAAACACTTTATTTCAAAAATGATCAATTCCTATATGAGAGTCTAAAAAGACTATTTTTCATAAAAACCTAGACAATTTCTTTCATCTCTTCCCTAGTATGACCTTTGAGAATACCTTGTTGGTAGATTACATGCCTCACAAGAGTATGTTTAATCCTCCTTTTAATGCCATGTCTTCTTTGACACCTTTTATGGGTCCCATACAAACAATAATTATTTGCTTGGAATCATTCTCTTTTACTTGGAATCCTTGCATTTGTTTAAAATGTGGGTTTATAAATTTCTAGAATTGAATCCTTTCAGTAACATTATGGATGTGTTTTTGGCAACCCTTGGTATGCAAAATTTAATGTTTGTTGTTCTACCAAATGTGATGACACTTTTTGTAATAGGTTCAAATTGAGATCTATAAATAAAAAGAAGGGAAATATATTATTTATTTATAGGTAAATCATTATGTATGGATGATTTATTTGAATTACAATGCATGGATGGTTTAACTTTATTATTTGTTGTCTAGCCTAATTGACTCGATTCCAATGTAATGCATTGTGCCACACGACCTAGTTGCCCCCAAATGCCGAATGGTTTTGATTTGAAAATTATGGATTTAAAAATCATATTATTAAGCTATCATGAACCATTTAAAGATTTGTATGCATGTGGCTTGGTGGCCACCAAACACCTCATGCACATGGTTCAACATTCCCCTTATATTTCATGGTTTTTTTGAAGTATCATTACCTTGCCTAGTGGCCGCTCGGTGCTTGTTGGAAACAATTACGGATTTTTCTTATGATGGTGTATTCTGTAAACCCATAAAACTAATTATTGATAGCACATGGACATTTCACCATTAATTGATTTCTTTAGTTCTAAATAACACATTATCCTATTGCACTTTTGTATCGTGTTTTGTTGACACATTTTGTTGTTTTAGTTCAAGTTTCCTTAGGTTAGCTACACTAATAAAAGGAAAAACCATTGTTTGTATAGTATATGGATAATGATAATGGTGATGTTTGTAATAACCAACCCCCTTTAGGTATGCATTTTGGATCATTTCATTTCATTTTTTTCATTTTTTAAAGTCATTTTTAATGTTATAACTTTTATACATTGTTATATGTTTTCATATGCACTCATTTTCTAGTATTGACTTCTATTTGCAATTAGTTTGAATTGTTGTTTATAGCTTTGAAAGGGAGAAAACGATGTTGGCCACGAGTAGTTTTTTATTCAAGATGGTGTTGATGTTGCATAATTGAGCATGGACAATCACAAAACTTTTAATACTAGGAGGATTTGACATGATCTTTCAAATTATCTTTCAAATTTAGATTATCCTTTATGGTTTCTAGAAAAAAGTTTTTTTTAATAGTGGAATTTTCATTTCAAGACTCTTCATGAAATCATTACAAGTGTTTTAATGACTTGGTGTCACCAAGTTCAATTTGTATATAAAAAAATCAATAAAATTTGTTCACTTGTTATGTAATTTAGATTTTTTGAATTTTGCAACTTCTTTTCCTTTTATTTATTATGTAATTTGAACTTTTTAAAATTTGCAACTTCTTTTCTTCTTGTTATAGGTCTGGTGGCCACCATGCCTCAAGGTTTAGTTTGGATTTCAAATATTCAATACATTTGTTTGATCTATGTAAATTACATTTCATTAGTCCTTCAATTTTTTTTTGTTTTCTTTTAAGCAACCTAGTGGCCACCAAGTCGTATTATAATTGAATGCTTAAAAATTTAATGGTGTAAATTTTGTGTTTGCATTTTTGAACTTTTGAAAAGTCCTAAATATTTAAAATCATACATATAGTCGTTGTCAAAATATTGTTGACTTGTCAAAAAAATCCAATAAAAAAAACCAACCAAAAGGACCTAGTCAAAATGGCATTTGGTCAAGTTGAACATGGTGACAATTGGGGTATTTTCTGGTCAATATTTTTAGTAAAAAAAGTTGTGTTTTTTTGTAGTGTCATGAGGTTTCATTTAGATGATCCAATTCTGGATGGACAATGCTTTGTGTTTCTTCTTGTGGTAGTTTATTGTTCCCATGTTAGTAGTTGTTATTATGCTAATAGTTATTGTTAATAAAAAATGTGAATTTTTGGGGTTGACCCCTTTAATTGATTTTTCTTTTAAAATCAACTAGACCCACAAACTACCCTTCAAAAGTATCATTTTCACTCGAGTCTTCTAGATGACATAATTGCTAGTTTATGTGCTAAGTTTTATCATAATGGTGCCTTTTTGACTCATGTTGAAGGTTGAATTGATCTAATCATTCAATACTAATCACAATAATCAATTATTTATTTAAGGTTGTTTTTAAAATCAAAATGTCTTACACTAAAGTCTATTACTTTACACAAAAATTGTCTTACATGATCACTTTCTAACCTTGAACTTTAGTATCAAAAAAGAGATTGATTGCAAATAGATTGTGTAACCATAAGTTTTTATTAAGAATTAACTAGTTAATTATAATATATATATGATGTTTTTGATAGTTGAGCAATGTTTCATTATCAATCTTATCTAATTGTATGTGTGCATGTTTAATGTTATAAATCTTTGAATTTAACAAGGTGCATGATTATTGACTATTAATACTTTTGAAATTAATATTTGGGCAATTTCAATCTTGTGTTAAATTATAAAACTGTTGTAATATTTTAACATCACAATAAACTTTAGCCAAAGTTGCATTAGTTTTCAAGCATACATATGTGCCTTTAATTATATATATATCCTAACACTTGGGTTCATCCATTAGACTTTTAGTTCTTTAGTTTTCCTTTTTTAAAACTTTTTCACATGCATCCACTATCCAAACTTTTTCAACTTTTCTTAAATTTACTTTTCCCACCTTCCAATTTTCCCAACTACCAAAAATTAAATTACAAGGATATTGCAAAAGAAGTTGATTTTTTGGGGAAATGAACCAATTGTAAAAATATTTTGCACCAAATTTGAATATCTTATTTTCAATTCCAAGGATTATTCTTCAACCAATGCATTATGTGGAAATGCCTCCAATTTTAGGCATCATTAAAAGGAATTTTCACAATCAAGATACCACTTTTTGACCACAAAACTCAATGACTTTGTTTTTGATCTATTTCAAATATAAAATATAAATGGAATAAATTTAAGTGAGAGATATTCGATAATTCAAATTATGATAATTTTCATGGTGGTGGTGATTTTTCGCATGTGAATGTAATTATGCATAAATATTTTGGTAAAAAACCAAAAATGCAAAAAATGAATACATATTAAGCTTTTATATACAACTTAACATGTTTTCTTGCTTGAAAATTTCCTACACATTTTGTTGACAATTGGGGCCACGATTTTTAAGCCTAGTGAATATCAAAAATCAACCAAATGGAAAAAAAAAGGAATCATTTTCCTTGTTGCCCTTTTAGAATGGATTTTGTAGCCTTCAAAATTTTTATATCGTATATTATTTAATCAAATGCATTATATGAACATTGTCAATATAGATGTATGCATTACTTATCCATGAAAGAAAATTGAAGTCAATTACATTGTTTAATACATTCCTTTTGATTGCTTTAAGATGAAAATTGCAATTAAGACAAAGATTCAAATTACTTAAAAGGATTCAAAAGGACATCTATATTATCCAATTCATTTTTAAATTTTAAAAATAAATTATCATGACATCATTTTAATTGTAGTCATATACCAATCCCCTATAATCATGAAAAAGTAAATGTAATAAAAGTTCAAAATAGTCCTTTGCAATCCTTTTTTAAAATTAGAACATCCTTTTGGGTACCCTAATTATGAATATGCCTCAAAAAAATATTAAAAAAACCTTAACCAACATAAAACTTGTTACCACATTGAACTTGTTGGATTCATTTTATTGTTTGCCTAACCCTTTCATTGCTAACACCTTCCATAGGTGGAATTATCTTCATTCACCTTGAAGTCAAAATGAATATTCATAATGGAAGATTTGAGAAAGTTTGCTAATTTGTGGCATTTTTTTATTGACAATAATGCAATTATGGTTTGTAGCATTGCCATTCTTACTGACACCATTCAAATACATTGGTTAATAGTTTATAATAGGCAATTAATCAATGTTGCAATGTTGCAACCTCAACTATGTATGATATTCTTCACATTTTTCTTAGCTATATATTATAGCAAACCATCAACTAATTGGTCTTGGCCAATTCACACCTTTTGTTGAGCCATATGTTCCAATAGACTATCAATTTGGTTTCATTTTATCCACACTTCAACTAATAGGTGATGGCTTATTACAACAACCTATAGTTAGGATCAAGGTAACAAATACTTATGAAATAGCAAAAAGGATATTATCATTAATGCTAACCCATGGTGTGGAATATATCCATAATCATGTGAAAGCACATTGGGATTGAATTTTTTTTGGCAAAACAAGGTGATGAATAACCAATATCATTGTATGTAGTTAGTTGAAATTTTGATCCAACATCCTTTGGCAATCTTAAACACAAGAATTTAAAAAAAAAATGTGCATGACTATAGTTTGGGAATTCAAAACTCACTTTAAGTCAAAACTAATCTTGATTAAACAATTAAATAATGAGGATTGTATACAATCAATGTATATATAATATATAACATATGCTTTTTCTTACAACCATAGGGCTTCAATGTGTTTATGGCTCATGAAACATTACCAAAACAAAAGAAAATTGAAAAAATAATGCAATGCACAATTATAATATCTCTTCCTCTTTTCTATGGTAGTGGTTTTAAAAAAAAAAGAAGAAACTATTACAACTTTAAAATTGCTCTAAAAGTACAAAAAAACACTTAAAAAAAAAATCAATAAAATAATCCTAAACTTTTGAATGGCCTTAAATTTAGTTGATCAATATCATCCACCAAAAAATTCCATTGACAACTGTAGTTTTGAAATACATGCAATTTTTCCTACTCCATGATAAGTATTCTTTCATCCCAAATATACTCCATATCATTCAAAATTGTCAATGTTTATTGGATTTTATTAAAAAATTGACTAGCTGAAGTTTTAAACTAATCAAATAAATTTAACACAAAAAAAAAAGAAAAAGAAGATGTCCATACCTACCAAAAGAAACTAAATGTAAGCAAACATATTATATTTGTAACAACAATTTTTGAAAGGCTTAGTGTGCTTCCACCCAATCAAAGGTCAAGAGACCCCAAGTTAAAACAATATTCTTATAGCATTAGGTAATGAGCTCAGGCTTTTTTTTTTTTTTTTTTTAAAAACTTTTCCTAATCAAAAATTATGGTTGCTTTTTGTTGAAGGGGAATATTCAACCAGGTTTTTTTTTTGTTACATAA
>Ga0116229_10010136_pt1 | contig 14200 bp, 5 predicted proteins | sample S1TSphgellanicum_3_FD_87313 | JGI IMG/M metagenome (GOLD analysis project Ga0116229, IMG submission 87313) | Host-associated microbial communities from peat moss isolated from Minnesota, USA - S1T2_Fc - Sphagnum magellanicum MG | ecosystem: Host-associated > Plants > Peat moss > Unclassified...
ATAATGTAAGTGGTTACTAAGTTAGTAGGTAAGTAGGAAAGGCACTTAGTTGCTACAAGGTAAGTCAATACATGTAGATGGTTAGTGACATAGCTAACCACTGTGGTTAGCGATGTCACAGGAATACAATGAAAAAGTGTTTCTTGTTCATGTACCATCCATCCTGCAGGCTGAGCTGGTGAGTGCTGGTTCACTCTAGTGCATGCTGTTGTAAAGTAATGGGCACTCCATTACATTCTAGCTTTCAAGGACACTAGCTAAAGGGTTTTTAAACCATTGGTTATTTGTGCACAATGGATTGTCGTGTTGTTGTATCACACCTAAACACATGGTTTAAATGCTTAATTCAAAGTTGTTTTGTTGTTGAAAATTGTACATTGATTCATCACTTGTTAAATGTTTTTGCTCTCTTTGATGTGAGGGGTGTATCTATTGGAATCCACAAAAAGTGAATGTAAATATTGGTTGGTCGGTGTTGGTTGTTCATGGAGTGATGGAACCTTGCATGTCATAATGATGAACCAAAGGAAAAAGTTGGTGGGCATTGATTGGAGACCTATGTATGGCTCATACCAATATCATTTTTATATTGGACAACAATCTCAGAATAATTGGTAATTATAATGTGCAGTTACGTGCCCTTCAAACTCACCTTATCAAGATTGAATTTTAGAAAGAAATCCCCTCCTCCTTTTGTCTTGGTTATGTTTTTTTGTCACAAAAACATCAATTACATTGCAAAGCTCCATCTTAAGTTAGGCAATAGTGATAGACTTAACTAGTTCCCAACTTCCATCCCTTCAGAACACCACCCCATCTCCATGACTAACCTATTACATGCGATCAATTGTTCAGATGGAGTTTTTTTGACATTTAGTTTGTGCTAACTCGACGTCCTTTAAATTCTCCCATTTAAAAAATATGTTTGTACATTTTCCAAATCCACAATGTGCTTATAAATAAAGTTTTGTAGGGTTTTGATGAATCCCCACTTGAAACTAAGCTTTGGAAGTATTGGCCCAGGTAAGAATTTGTGTTTATTTGCTTGCATGGAACATACTTGCCTATTAGAAACTTCATAAAATTGAAAGGGGAACAAATTCACTAACACCCCGAGTATGGCATATGGGATTCCAAACACACTTCATAATGGTAACTTCAATTGTAGCTACCAATTCTGAAATTCCTTTTGATTAAACCCTAAATGCTTGAGAAGCAAAAGAAGAGAAAATCTTTTTTTTTTGGGAATTTTAGATTTATTCACATATCAGAACTTTTATTTCTTTTTTAGAGTTCTCTTTTTGTAGTTGTGATGGCATGCTAATTGGGTAAAGTCCATGTCAATTTATAAGGGTTTTTTTTATAAAAATGAAGATAAAGCATGCAGCAACCTAGGTGTACCAGTTTCTCAAGTTCCCAAGACATTGTTGTGATGGTCCAATTTATTCATTAATGATAAGAGACAATTGGATTACATACACATCACATCCTATCAACTTGTTGCAAGTCATTAGTTACATAGTTTTTGGAATGAAATTTTCATTGGCAAGCATATGGATAATGGGACTCAGGCCACTTGTGGGAGATGCACAAATTGCAACAAAATTGATGAAAATTCATTAACTTGTCCTCCATGCATGCATTCCTTTCACTCCAAATCAGGATTGAGTATAAATAAATAAAAATCAAAGAATTAGGTTCTTTACATTTTTTCAAGGCAACAAACCTAAATTCTTATTAGGATATTCCTGAAGGACTATGCATTAACGTGGGTCTACAACACCTTAATGCTAGAAGTAGCTTGGAATGTATAGTTAGAAATGTAGGCAATCTTCAAGAACACCTTCAAAATTACTAAATTATTGTAGTTTAGAACTACCTTGAAAGGTTAGAGCCTAAAGCTCTAGAATTATGAAAGAGTTGGCGAATGATTTGATAGTTTCAATTATTTCAAAGATCTATTCTACTTTAGATGTTAAAGATCTTAGTGTATTTCCTTCTTGTGCAATTATATTTTGTTTAGTTTTATCATTATTATTAAGTATTATATATATATAATCTGAAGTGTAATTAAAATTAAAATTAAAATTTTGGCACTTGGTTTTTTAATTCTGAAAATTTCAGCATGTAATAGTTATATAATATAATAAACAAGCCTCTGTCAGTGTTATGGAGCATTTTAGTGTGTGTAGATAACTTCACTTTCAAGATCTTGTCTGTAGGTCTGCAGTTCAAACCTGACAATTGAAATTTTGATTTTATTAAAATTTCGACACAAATAATAAATATTTTTTTTCAAAATTTTGACAAAATAAAAAACAATTTGATTTATATTGAAATGGTAAAGGTAGTAAGGTAATTTGCAGTATGGCAAAAAATCTTATTTGCTGGACCCCTTATCTATTCTTACTGGTTGGAGAGGCTCTTAATGCAACTATAAGTAAGAAAGGAGCAAAGAATAGGTAGAATCTAAGGCATGGGGCTTCCGCAATCACAAAAGCACCAGCTGATAGCACAATATATAAACAACACTAGCTTCACAGCAATGGCCTGGCAAGAATGCATCTCTAGGTCGGTCGGGGGGCCCAACGGGACCCAACTATTGAATTGGACTTGAGCTTCTCCAGATGCTCTATATATATATCCATCCAAGCTTCTTGAAACCCCCCTTTTGGGCTTTCTTTCAAATCTGCTGATTCAGACATGTTTCTTCTAGAGAAAGTTGAGCAGAAACTGAACTTACTGGGTCTCCACTCAACTTGCCCTTCTGTAGGAAGGTGATTAATTAACAACACTCTCTTATCAACCGCGTGGTCCTTTTGTGAGTGTATGGGGTGGAACTAGGAAAGGGAATCAGCAAGGTTGCCTGCCTGCCCAAGAATTATTTAAGGTCTAGCTTTGCACACCATTGTCGACATTGGGTAGTTTGGGACCAATTTTGTGGCCAAAAGAAGGTTGGGGGACTTAAGCTTACTGGATCCTAATGAGGCTTTCAATGCTCTCATTTCAAAATCGGTCCTACATGCGTTAGAGCCAGGGAATTCTAACTTACAAGAGCTCCTTGTACTCCTTGTACTCCTTGACTAAGGAAATATCAACTACATAAAAGGGTGCTTGTTTCTACTATCTGGAATAGGGTGGCAAGGCATGGGCCAGCATGGCAAAGTATGTGCAGATCAATAACACTAAAACATCGGAAGACATTTTGGCAGTGAATTTCTGGTGGAGTGGATTTGTTCAATTGTGAGTTGAGGGATTTTCAATGGATAGAGCCATTGAACTAAGTTGAGTAGGGTGAATCTTGGTGGTGGATGTATGAGTGACAAACAAGGGAATATTTGCATATAGAGAGGAGATGAAGGAAAATCTTGTAATCTCCATGGAAGAAGAGTTGGGATACATCAAAATTGTTGTTAAATTTGAAGAAAGGATGGGGAAGAGGGTTAACGTTTTATGACCAATATTACCCAGCAAGGCAAGAAAGTGGGTAAGATTCTTTGCAAGAAGCCAAGATTTGCCATCCATGGTGTGCAAGGCTTCTTCAACTTTTACTCCAATGTGTAGTGATGTGGATCAAATTATGCTAATCTCAAAAGATGTGAGGCCTATTCTCAGTAGGCCCTCACTCAAGAATTTTACCTTTCGTAGAAGCAAGTGGCACAAAAGTGGAGGTCCCACACATATGGGACGGCAAAATTGAGCAGGTCAAAATAGTAGAAATGAACAAAGGCCCAAAGAAGAAGCAAGCTTTGTTGTTCTATGGAAAGGTAATGGCTCTTAAACTAGACCCAAATGCATTTTCTGAGAAATGAGGGGAACCCTTGTTGTCGTATATTACAGTCTTGGGAAGGAACATAATATTGAGATCATCTAAACCCATAACAAATGCAGTCGAGAAAGAAATGGTCAAAGAAACTCCCATCTAACTTTAAGCTAAGATGGCCCAAGATTTGGAACAAACACTGGAGCAAGAAGGAGGCCAGTTTTATGTGGATTGTATGGAACAAAGCAATCAAGGTGATCACGCGGAGAGTGAAAGTGGTGGATGGTTCAATAGATGAAGTATGTGCACTTTGTGAAAGGGAGGTTGAATCTGTCATTCACAGATTCTAGTAGGAATGTGAGCATGCGCAGTGTGCTTGGGCGTTTGTGTGGGAAATTTTGAACTGTGCTGTATATGAAAATGTCTCGGATAGGGTTGCAACTCCAATGCACAATGGAAACATGATAAATTTGTCACCAAGGTTCTTAGGCAGTACCAATGTGTGGAAAACCCTCTAATCACTACTTAAAAGGCATCATCAAGTTGTGGACCTTATGGATTGAGAGGAACCACAAGGTGTTTAAAACTGTTTAGTGACATGTTCATAAGCTCTAGGGAATTGGGTGGGAAGATGTGGAATATAAGCTCTTTGAGGGTTTTGATAAAATCTAGTATAAATTTCAGATTATCTGTAAAAAAGTTGGTAATTTTGTTTCATGGTGCCATATCGGCCCGAGGAAAGGATTTATTAGTTGAGTTATTGTCATGCACACGGTGCTGCACTCCCCCTTGCTGGGGTCTGTTGTGTTCTCATTTCTTCACAATGAAAAGTTCTTCATTTGTACCAAAAAGAAAGTTTTTGTTTTGGGGAATCAAACCATAATCACTTGACTATAAAAAAAAGCCATACATACCTTGACACCAAAAGTTGATGTATTTCTTCAACGATTTGTACAACACATGCAAGGTATGCAAAGGCATTGTTTTATTATTGCCCCAAGCTAATGGACAGGCATGTGTACATTTTGGGTTCACCCATCCAATTGATGGGTTGTTTTGAAGTCTACCCATCTATTTGTTGGGTTTCTTCTCAAAATATGAATGTTGGGTAACTGATTAATCATGCCTCTATATCAATTTTTTTTTTGGTTTGTCACTTGCCCTTTTGTATCACGAGGTTTCATATCACTATGAAAAGTGAAAAAAAATTCATATGATTAATTTTTTAAATGAAATTTGTTTGATAATCATACAAATAATTAGCTTCAATTCCTTTAAATCTAATTAAAATGAGATTCTTAAAAAATTGATTTGAAAAATTATGCAAGAATTGAATAAAATAAAACATGTCAATTTAAAAATAAATTAAAATTTTAATATATTTTTTTGAGATATAATTTTTAAAATTAATTTGATGTTATTTTAAAAATTCAATAAGGATTTGATGAGATTTAATAACAAAAATTGTAATGAAATTAAATTTTAATTGATTAATTTGTTTGTATTGTTGTTGCCTTTTATGTTATAAAATCTTATTATTGCCCTAAGATAGTAGACATGCATGTATGATTTTCGATAACCAAAAAGAAATCCATAACAAGCATGTATGAGGCAAACACAACTAGATGATTATTGTGGATGGCAATTACTAAGCGCATGACATACATTTTAGGTATTTCAATTCTACCCCTCCTTGCAATTCCATGTCATATTGCTTACAAAATGATGAATGAGGTTATGGGCCAATAACCTTGGCATTTCTTGGGTGGTTCATTTAGATATTAAGTAAATGATGTCTATTAAGGAATTGGACAACAATAAGTCTAGATCCAAATAAATTTTGATTTGGAACAATTCCAAGTTGGCATGATCAAGGAGCCAATTTCCTATGTCAAAGGTAATATGACTTTTGGGCAACATATGTTTGAACACTTGTCACCATTGGAGGTCACCCATCTTAAGACTACGAAGTTTAATTCTACCATTGCAAATTAGTCCAACAAAGCCCATAGTCAAGAATGCACGGGTATCAAAAATGGCCACAAACCCTCCACAAAACTGGTTGTCAAGATGATTCTTTGATTTCATAGCCATTTGTTCCCAGAAAATCAGAGAACTGGTTGTGATATATAACCACCATTCTAAAAACACAATAAAATCATAAATTTGACTGAACTACCCAGAAAGAAACCTGCAGTTGTCTGCCAGTTCTTTCATGACAACAATAGGTCCTTTGAGAAAGGGGAGGTCCTTTAATTTTATTTTTATTTTTCCTCAAAAATACAACCATAGGTTCTTTAATTTAAAATTTTCCAAAAAAATCAGAAGCAGGGGTTATTAAGAAAATCAAATACCCACACAACAATAGCTCAATATGCTTGTTTAGTCTCCAATCTATTTTCACCTTCCAGTGGTTAACTTCAGACCTGGGACTAGTTAGGCTACACTGGGCACCCCCAAATAACATGACATGATGGTAGTGGATTACATTGATTGTATTTAACATTTCATTAGATTTGTTTGGTTTTGGACAATGGGTATCTGTGTTTTTTATCTGGTGGATTTTCATACTGCCATACAGAATATGAATATCTAGAATGGACTAATATCTTGAAGATCCCTGGATTTTTCGAAAAAAAAAAGGGAATTTTGGTTTTGAAGTGTTGAACAAATAAAGTCATGTGTAGGGTAATAGATGACAAGTAGGTAAGTAGATGCATATAGATATTTAGTGCATAGGTAAGGAATACTGGGTTAACAACTATCTATGAAGGAAGGTAATGCAACAAAAAAACAAGGGCACAAGAAAATCCCTTCACATTAAACACTCATATCCATGAACATAATCCATATAACTTGAATAATTTACAGAATCATCAAATCTGATAATTAAGGCACTTTCATAAGTTCAAACAGTCATTACCCTAATCAAGTAGAAATTTAATGTACCCTAAAAGCTTATGGGGTCAAATCGTTCTAATCTTTCTCTCATGAGATTCCATTGACAATGTTTGGCAAATCAGAAAGATCCATCTTCACAGACTCCAATCACTCAACAAAATACGGAAACCCTTATATGCCCAATGGTTAGAGAGGTCTTGAGATTTGTAGAAAATGGTGCAAGAAAAGATCTGACAGTGATTCATGGTGTAGATAGGCTTCTTAGAAATTTGACATGTGCAACCCACTGCCCCTACCAGACCCACAAACGAAACACCACTAAAAACAAATACACAATGTGCATTTAGAGGTCCTCAAATAATCAAGCGCTCTCTTCCCTTATTCTCACTTAAACTCACAAAAATCTGTTTGCCAAACTTAGTTGCTCTCAAAATCTTTGGTGATCATCATCATCCCCCCCATCACAAGCTCCTAATTTTATTGTGAAATTGTTGCATTCTGAAGGATGCATAGTGCAGCGAAAAATATATTATCTCCTAAAAATTTATGTAGCCCACACTTTCAAGCATTTTCCTCCCATTGTGTCTTTTTTTGTTTCTCCAGCTAAAACTTAGAAACCCAAGTTCCAGAACCAAACCAAATCACAACTACAAAAAACTTAGCTTCACTCCCCATTAATAGAAACTTTGTGACCCTTTGAAACTTCAACCACCATTTACAATTGATTGACACCCATCAAAAAAAAGATCAGCCCAACCGCTCAACACCACACAAAGCAAGGAGAGCCACACTAGATAGAATGATGCCGCTCATAAAGATTGCAGCAAGCTCATAACTTGTAAAAAAAACAAGACAATACAAAAATAAAAACTCACAAGACTTGCTAGCAATCACCACCAACCATCGAGATTTTGTCACCTTTAACTTTAAACAGATGATGGCACTGTACATTATTCATTGAGGTTTAATCCCTTAATTTCTCATCACAATTTTTTGTTTCATTTTGTAGTTATGAGATCCACCAAACCGGGATGCATCGGATTGTGTTCTTGGTGTCTTTGGAAAGCTCTCAATGACTAGCGGTGCATGGGCTTGGTTCCATAACATTTGCACTTGCAGTGGAAAAGTTCTTAAATATTGAATGATTTCTTCACTGAAAATTAAATTAAATTATAGCCAAAAATCTCAGAGGAATTGGAATGTGCCTTTGGTGTTAATGGAATTTATTTGGTAAGACTTGGATTCAGAATGTGGGAGATAATGATTTTGAAGTGATTTCTGCCACTGAAAATTCAAATAAATTTCAAAAAACCAGGTTTTGAAAGGAAAAATCAGTTGAGAATGTGGTAACACTTGAAGGTTTACCATTTAATTCAAGCATGAATTCCTTTCATACTTTTGTTGTTCAAAAAATCGATACATACGTTGCAAAACAATGTTCACATGTTGAGTTTCCCTATTTCATAATGGGTTCACACTTTGGTTAACAGGTGTCTCAAAGAATGGAATGCTCACCTCTGTGGACATTCCATTTTTCAAAGTTTATTTAAATGCCCGCAAGTTTTTTACATTCTTGTAAAAGTATCTACAAATACACTACCAAAAAATAAGCAAGTCTTTTTGAGTTGCTACAGACTTGGAACTGAATGGAAAACCGTTTCCTAATCCACTCACCATCCATCCCTCATGGTGTGCTGCGGGCTCTTGGTTCACTCTGGCCCAAAGTGAGAACAAGGTAATTGGTAGGTAACTTTGTTGGGCCTTGCCCCCACAACCGACAGGATTTCTTGCATCTGTTTTCTCTTTTGCACTTTTTGTCATAAAATGACCCTTTCACACTACTCATTCTAAAAAAATTATTTTTGTGTTCGACACATTTGCATGAGGGAATGGGTTTTTCTGTCCTTTTCACACTAGAGGGATTATTGTTTTGCTTTTTATGCATTTACATTGGAAGTTGTTTGAGATTTTTATTTTTTAATTTTTTTTGGGTGAGTTGTTTACAGAATTTGAGGTGTGGTTTGATGTGTAGTTCAGGGGTGGTTAAAAGAATGAGGTTAGGCATGGAGAAGTGTTTAGGAAGGGGTCTACTTTATTAAGGTTTAAGGTGTTTTGATTGTAGACCAATTAGAGGCGGCATTGGGTTTTGGTAGTCATTTCAGAGGAGTTTGTTTGCATTGTTTTGTAAAGTAAGAGCTTGTTGTTTTGTTGGGTCTCTTTTTGTGTTGTCCTTGTGATGGTGTCTTGTTGCAGTGAAAGCAGAATATGAAAGGTTGATGCCATGGCAAGTTTTCTAACTTATGCTTTTGTTTTTGCTTTTGATGTTTCTTATGTTTGTTTGTTTGAAATCTTGTTGATTTATTGTCTTTTGTGATTTGTATATACGTGAACATTAAAGATTAGTGAATTTTTGTTTTCTTATGTTAAAATCTTGAGTTGTTTATGGAAGATATTGAATGTGTATGGTTTTGTGTGTTTTTTGTAAAAGTTATGTTTCATTTTGGTGGGTTTTTTGGGGAAAGATATCGTTGAACAATGTTGATTCATTATTTCTAAATGAGACTTATAACTAGTGGTTGGAGATATTAAGAATAGTAAGTTCCTTTTGTTAAATGTGTGCTATAAGCTTATAAATGTTTTGGTTTAGCACCATCAATCATCCAAGTTTAAGTTTAGTTTAATTTCGTTTATGAATCTTTAAGCTTGAAGTACTAATATTATTTTGAGAATTAGATGAGGTTTCCTAGTTTGTCATTACAATGCTTGTGGGTTTCTTTTGTTGCACATGAAAGGATGTAGTTCTCTTGTGTATGCCTTTGGAGATTTGGAATGTGCTTTTATATCATAGTCGTATTGAAAAATAGTTTTGTGGATTTTGGTGCTTGGTGTTAGAAATATACTGTCATAGAAGTAGGGTTGGAGTTGGGAAAATGTATCATTCAACCATGCAATAAATGGCGTCTTCAATTTTGTGAAGGTATTGAAGTTCAATTGTTAATGTTTCTTTGTTTATTTATTTATTTCATATAAAGCTTGTTTGGAGTACACAATGACATGTGCATGTTGAAGCCACTTTGCACACTTCAACATTGTCATTGTAAACAAGGATGGAAAAAAAACGGAAGTATTATGGTAATGTTGTTGTAAAAAAAATTGTGAAAAAAATTTATGGTTGGTTGTTAACAATGTCAAAGACGACATTAGATTAGTTTATGAATACATCATGTTGTATTTTTTTGTTTTGCAAATGTTTATTTTGTATGTGGTATATTTTAGTGTTGCCAATAAGGATGTCCCTATTATCCTTCCAAGCATCTTTAGTAACAATAAACTGTTTAAAAGTTTTTCTTAGCTATTATAAGTTATTTCATCTAGGTTATTATTTGCAATTCTAAATTATTCCACCATAGGTTATTTCAAATTATTTTATCCTAGGTTATTTCTAGCAATTCAAGGTTATTCTAGGTCATTCCACCCAACCCTATTATAGCATATTCCTCCATATGTTATTTTTTACTATTCTAAATTATTTGACCTTAAATTATTATAAATTGTTATACTTTATATTTATCCATGTTATTTCACCCTAGGCTATTTTAGGTTATTATATTTTAAGTTACTTTTGGTTATTTCAAAGTATTTCACCTTAAACTAAAACATAACTTAAGTTAAAATGATGTAGAATAAATTTTTTAAACATAAAATAGCCCAGGGTATAACCTATAAAATCCTAAGGTAAAATAACTTAGAATAACTGAAATAATCAAGAATAATATGAAATAACTTAAGATGAAATAACTAAGAATAACCTAAAATAACCAAAAGTAACCTACAATAATCAACCACTGATGCTAATACCTTATTTGCTTGAAATTTGCCATATTATGATATTCAATGTCACACAAGAAATGAAGTCAATAGCATACACATGACATTGTAATGCAAAAGAATCCAAATGTCAATCCTAATTTCAAATTAAATCAAATTAGTTTAATATTGTAGTGTCATTAACAAAATGTATTTATCCTTAAAATGCAACATACATAACATTATAATGCAAAAGATAAATGTTTATCTTTTCAATTTAAATGAAACTAGTTTACCAATGCAATGCCATGAACATAATTTATTTATCCCTAAAAATACAACATACATAACATTGATACAAATGAATTACAATCAACTATGTTGGGATATAATGGTGGTTTTCAATAAAATGCATCATAACTAAGAGTCTTAAAGTTTAAATTCACCATACTTTTGTTGTTCTTAATTTTTATTTTTACATGTATTGCTTTGGATTACTACACAACAAACAACAACACATTCAATAACATAATTATTATCAACCTAACCAAATTATGCAACATCACATGTGCATATTCTTTTATTCAAGATTATATTTTTCAAACAAAACTACCATGTTTTTTTTTAAAAAACCTTACCTTTTATGCACAACTTTAATTTTAATGGATTTAAACATTATCAAAATTCAACCTTATAACACAATAACAATAAAAGTTATCATAAATGCACAAAAATAACATGTGTGTTTAATATTTTTATTTAATATATGAACATAAACATCTCTAAGAACAAAAACAAAAACTTTCAACCTACAAGAATAAGAACCTTGAACTTCCAAAAATAAGAACAATAACTTTCAATCTTAAAAAATAAGAACCTTCAACCTCTAAGAACAAAAACAAGAACCTTCAACTTTCAAAAACAATAACAATAATTTTCAACCTTAAAAAGAAGACCAAACACAAATCAATGTTCAATACACCATTGCTCCCCAACAACAATACCACAACAAATATTCCTATTCAATTTTAATCAAGAAGTCTAAAACAAGGAAACATGGTAATGTTGTAGATCGAGGTGGATCAAATCTTTCTAAACCACCTTTCTTCAAATTATTTTTGTTTTACTTTGCATCAATTGGACAAAAAAAATTCTCACAACCTAGAATGGTCCAATAGATACCCTCAAGAAGTTTTGATAGGAAAGATTTAGTCACTATAACCATTATACAATTTCTTTTTTCCCCATATCACAAAAATTGGTGAGATATAGCCCTCCCTAGAATTCCCACCATGTGAGTTTCACTTCCCATTTGCACATTTTTTGGATTTCCTCCTCAAATTCCCAACATACCATAATTTGTGAAATTGAATCCTATTCAAACAAGTTCACCACTCCCCTATTGACCATCATCTTCACTAGATTTGTTATTTTATTCATGTTCTTACACTAGACCTAATAATCTTTAGATTCTAATACACCAAAAAACAAAAAAAGGAAATCAAAGACATTCAATCCAAGTATATTGATTGAGGGCACTCCTCCCAAATAGTCACAACAAATACTAAGAAAACCATCTAAATCCAACTTCATCAACAACCCAATCCTCCTACATTTTCTACATAAACATACAAAAACTAGGTAAAGCGCAAAGAGAGATGCTTAGCTTGTAGCATTGCTAAGTCCATCTTCTATTCTTTCCATCGCATTCCATTCTTCAAAATTTTCCACTAAAGCACCCCACTTAGCCTGCCATTGCCAAAGGTCATCAAGAGCTCCAAAACAAAAACCTAGCTCATTTGTCACCTTGACATTATTCACACAAGTGCAACACCACATATTCACCATCACCTCATAGCACACAACTAATTCAACACTTAAACACCCCCAAACAAAAAAAAAAAAAAACTCCATTAAAAATGTGCTTCAACTACCCACTTTCTTGTCACTTTCTCTTTTTAGCTTCCTTATCTACTTTTCATCCATTAGGTTTTCATTTTGGCAAAACCTTATCTGAATCCATTTCCTCCCACATGTGTTTCAAGGTGTCAAAACCTTCAAAGAACTAGCAAATAATTTTCATTTTTCACAAGGTTATTTGTATCACTTTGTAATAGAAAAGTATGGATGAGAAGTTCTTAAGGTTACTTTGTGGACAGACTAATTTTTGTCATTTTCATGGCATCGAAAACCATCTTCTATTTTGTCGTATTGTAATTCACAGAATAATTTCTTGGAGGAAGTTTTGATGGGATGATAAGTTTGTTTTTAAGAGAGTGCTAAAATTTAGGGATCAATATAATGTTTGTGTTTTACTTTTGAATGGAAGAGAGTGGTGTGAGTTGTGGAACAAGGGAGGCATAACAACTACAAAAAGATTGCATGAATTTGAAGCTAAGCATTTTGGCTAGTTTTGTATTGTTTTTTTTGCATTGTATAGATGGCATTCAAAATGGTTGAGATAGTTTCACTTGCGATGAAGGGATGAATGCCCAAAATAAAGATTTGGTTTGTTTTTCTTGGAGATTGTTGTTGTTCTTTCCGTTGCACTGTAGACCTCTTAGGAAGAAGCTGGCTAGCTTTACATATATAGGTCAATGATCATGGCAATGATGAAAGACATAGGGATTTCGTGAGCGACCTTATTGGCAAAGGAGTATGTGTGAGTGAGCATTGTGATGGGGGTTTTAAGTGCTTTGGATAAAGGAAGAGAATAGCTAGAAGTCTGGGACCTCTAAATTTGTGCATAAATTGTTTAGTTGGGTTCTGTAGAACTATTCTAGTATGGGCACTATGGTGGCATTTGTCAAACTTCCTAAGTTCATTTTACAGAACAAGTGGGGACTTTTGTATTCTAAGATCGAGCTTCATGTGTTTTGTTGAAGTGTAGTTTGTTATTTGGAAGGGTTTTAATGGCACTTTCTAGTGTGGGAGTTGTATAAGTAACATCGGGGTATTTTGCTACAACTGTTGTTGTTAGGGGTGAGTTGTGTTGAGGGAAACTCCTGATGTGCCAAATATGGTCAGTTGATGCTCAAGAGAGTGAAATCGGAACAATCTGACCCCTGTAGACATATATCTAGTAGATCACAACTGAGTTATAACCAGTGTTGGGCGATTCTTTGAAGAACCATCGGTTCTGGAGCTTTAAAAACTCAAAGATCAAAGAACCATTGATTCTGGTTCTTAAAAAACTCAAGGATCAAAGAACAGTTGGTTCCAATTCTTGGAAGAAGATTCAGATTCAAAGAACCGTCAATTCCAACCATTTCAAAAACCTTAAACAACTGATGATATTCATATGATTCAAGAACCAGCAAAGAACCACGGCTTCTCTAGCTGGTTCACTGACTTTGTGTATACATTTTTGAGAACCCATGGTTATATGCCAAAACCAAATCTATGAGTAATTGCATATGGAACCATGTTGATAACCGGTGGGTATGTGTCCCCAATTCTAAGAACTTCCCAACCCTGGTCATAACAGGTTTCCAATGGATGGTGCACTGGTCAGTGCTTGGTCTCATAGTCAGGCCATGTTTTGGCCCTCGTATGTGCCGCGGAGAATACACCGCTAGCCCTAAAGATGCACAAGGGGCACATAGCAAGGGGTTTTTGGGGGGGGGGGGGGGGGAGCCTTCCCCATAAAAAAAAAAACAAAACCCACAACGAATCCACAAAACCCCCACACCCCCACAACACAAGGGAGGATTTGGGGGATATTTTTTC
>Ga0116229_10010137_pt1 | contig 14200 bp, 8 predicted proteins | sample S1TSphgellanicum_3_FD_87313 | JGI IMG/M metagenome (GOLD analysis project Ga0116229, IMG submission 87313) | Host-associated microbial communities from peat moss isolated from Minnesota, USA - S1T2_Fc - Sphagnum magellanicum MG | ecosystem: Host-associated > Plants > Peat moss > Unclassified...
AATTGTTAAATTTAACTTAAATAAATAAAAAGTTCACTTTAAATATACTTTGTGCACCCTATAAACCCAACTTGCATAAACCTTGGGAAAGGGCGTAAATGATTTTCAATTATAATTATCGTTAATTTTCAAATGAACATATCCTTTAGAAATAAAAATTTGGAATATTTCTTTAAAAAATTTGTGTCAAGTTATTTATTTGGTTATCACTTGAAATATACCCTTCTAGGGTTTATGTAGTTATTTTGCTTAATTAAGTGTGATTAAATGGTTTTTTTTTTTTTTTTGATGTTTTCATTTTAGCAAGGACCACTTTCTAATTTTCAAAATAAGGCAAGACAATTAACCAAGCTTCCTTCAAGGTTTAAACTTAGTGCCTTACATGTTTTTTTCTTTTCTTTTAAATGGTGTAAATTCAACTAATTTTTCTATTAAAAAAATTTAATTCCAAAAATTTCAAATTTAAAAATATATTTTTTAAAAAATTGTCACACCAAAAAGTGTTAATAAATGTGTAATTGAAAATTAGTGCTAATTATGGTTGAGAGTTAGAACATTTAGTGAAAATGTGGCCAATGAAAAACAACAAATTTACTATAATTACTATATTTACCTAACCTATGCATTAGAACCATTCATCTAAGGGCATATTTTCAAATCATATATGGACTAATTAGACAATATGTTTTTAGTTAACTATTTTTTGTTATACACAAATAAAAGTCAATTAATTTGGACTCCTTGTGCCCAAAACACTAGATTTTATAAAGGAGATATCAAAAAATTTAAAAATTCATTTAGGAAAATCAGTATTTTGTTTGATTAATAAATGATACAATCCTATAGGCCACAAATTGATTGATGATAAATAACTATTTAATTCTAGATGAAAGGACTAAATGAATCATGCAATCTTTTGACTCAAGTATTCAAGGGGTTGTGATTTGAGCATTTAGCTCATTATTCATTTTCATTGTTTTGGACATATTTGCACCCATTTTGTTCTACCAAGATATAGATAGATTTCCAACAATAACATTAAAAATTGGACTTTCTTGATCTCATACAACTTTGAAGCTATATTATTTGAAATCAAAAAATAAAACACGGTAAAAATAATAATAATAATAATAATAGGTATTGGATGAAAAGCTATCATGATGACTCCATCATGCTTCATTTTGTTTAAGGAATTTAATGACCCAAATATTTCCAAATACCACATTTATCAAATAAAAGTTTGTTGTTCCGTTGATTATTATTTTTGTGATACTTCATGTTAACTTTTAGGCTTGAAACTAATAGCCATTTAATGCTAATTTTTTAAAACATGAATTCAAATATTGAAAACTAAAAATAACACTTTCATTCCCACAATGATTATAATTTATTTTTTAAATAACCTCATTTGCACCATAATGTTTAACATGTTATGACAATAATTAAATAGTAAACATCTAGACATCTTTTAAGCCTAGGTGCATTCAATATGTAGGTTAAGTAAAAATGGAAAATTGATTACAATGGTCATCACAAGGTTTATAAAAACTACCTATCAAAATTCCATTATGGACATTGCCTTGTTCATCGAAGGATTGAGTTGAAGCAAGAAATGCACCGACATAACATTTCATAGGCTTTCATGGACTATGGTATGTTCTTTTGAGATTTTTTGAATGAATCTTGCCTTTTGAGGACCCACATGAATTATTCACACCTTGTTCAGTTACATATTGGTTTTGAAGGATTGGGCTACCTTTTGATAGCATATCAACCACAAGTTGAATTTGTTTGGAATCAAGTTGAAAGCAATATTTCCACATTGGCCATCCAACATCTTTTCTTGTTGACCCCATCGAAGCCACTTGACTATGGCCAATTTAGCTCCATTCACATGAGCTTTGATTCATGCTTTTGATATTAGTTTTTAAGATTGAAAGTCCCCCTGCAAAATGCATTTAAAAAGTTGCTTTGAGTTTTGGGTCTACACCTATTGACTTAGTTGTCACATAACTTATTTTGAGTAACTCTCCCATGGTCAATTAGCAATGAAAACTTAATTGGGAAGTTGATGAACATGGAGATGCTTTCAAAGGGATGGGGCAAGAGAATTTAAGATATCGTAGTGGTCATCTTGGTTTTAACTTTGCAAGTTTATTCAAAATGTGGGTTTTATATTTGGTCGCTTGGGACTTTTGGGTTAAAGGAGCATCTTCCCCATTTTTTTAACCCATATAAATAATGAGATGTCATTTGAGTCTTCTTGAAGGATTTTTTGAGTGTAATTGGAGGGTATGTTCCTTGCCATAATTTATCATCTACCAAGGACATGAGTTTTCAAAAACAAAATGCCCAATTTTTCTTTTTTAAATTTGAAATGCCCAATTTTGTTTATTTAATTTTGTCTTGTTTGGTGGGCATTACATTTTCCAACACATGTCTTCCTCTTTTTAATTATATTCACATGATATTCAAAAGATACCCAATGACCTAGTGAAAAAATTCATATGCATCCTTACGCACAATAAAGCCCAAGGCATTAAGCTTTACCTAGTATGTAAGAAAGAATCACATTTTATATTCAACCTCTTAATTTTCTCAACAAAGATAGGAAAACCTAGTAGTATAATCTTAGGTATCCTTAAAATTAAGGATGCCAATCAAAATACAAGATGGAACTATGTCTAAAGGAAAAAAAATAACAAACTTAAAAAAAGTTCAACCTAGGATGATTTAAGTTTTCTTTTGTCTCTTATGTTTCTCATGTGTCCAAGTGTTCAATTAAAGGTCTATTTATGGGATATTTAAAAGGGACTTAGTGAATTACACAAAGCTTACATGAAGGACTAGTTGATGATTTTGTAAGTTCCAGAATATCTAGGGGTTACTTAAAAACCTACCTAAGGAGGAAAACGTTTAAAAGTCTAAGTTATGGGGAATCTAAAGAATTTAAGGAAACACTTAAAGACCTACCTAAGTTATGGGATATTAAAGACTATTTAAAAGCATACATAAAACCTACTTACATGTATCAAAAGCTTACATACACCTAAGGACTTGCCTAGGTTATGGGATACCCAAGGGTTAGTTGGAAAACTACTTAGAGTCTACATAGAAACTACTTAGGGAAGCACTTAAGGGCCTACCTAAGTTATGGGATATTTAAATGCTACTTATAAGGTTACATAGATCCTATTTGTGGGGCTATTTAGGGATTTCTTAAGTTAGAAAATACTTATGGGTTTTTTAGAGGGCTACCCAAAGTTAACTCCTAATGCAAATGAAGGTTACAATATAGGGCCTACATAGTGGATTACCTAGGGGTTACCTAGGGTTGATTCATAATTCCTATGTAGACCTTATGTAGTTCCTTAAATAATCCTTACATATCCTTTAATTTAGGTAGGTCCTAAGGTAGCCCTTATGTAACCTTGTATGTAAGCTTTTGATAGATCTTGTGTTAGATAGCCCATAACAAAGGTAGGCCCATGGGTGATATTTAAATAGTCCTTAAGTGGCCCCTAAGTATCCTGTACCCTAAGAAATATTTTTATAACCCCTTAGATCTAAGCCTTATGTAACCTCCTAATTAGTCCTTACGTATCCCCTTACCTAGGAAGTATTGTTATAACCCCTTAAGTAAGTTTTATGTAACCTTTTAAATAGTCCTTACATATCCCTTCATCTAGGAAATATTTTATAACCCCTTAAATAAGTTTTCTGTAGTTTCATAAGTAATCCCTATGTATTCCCTAACCTAAGAGTTATTTTTATAACCCCTTAGGTAGGCCGTATGTAGTCTTTTAAATAGTCCTTATGTATCCCCTAGCTTGGGAAATATTTTTATAACCCCATGTATGTAGTTTTCTAAATAGTTCCCTATGTATCCCCTAACCTTGGAAATATTTTTATAACCACCTAGGTAGGCTTTATGTAACTTCCTAAGTAGTCTTTACATATCCCTTAACCTAGGTAGGCCTTTTGGTAGCCCTATGTAACCCCTAAATAACCCTTGAGTGGGTCCTTATGTAGACCTTATGTGGCACCATGTAAGTTTTTTGTCATCCCTATCTTACATAGGTAGGTAGCCCATGGGTTGGTAGGTACATAAGGAGTTAGGTAGGCCCTAGGCTAGTTAGCCCACTATCTAGGTAGTCTCTTAATTTATGTCACCATAACTTAAGTAGACCATAGTTTAGTTTTTTTTTTAAATTATGGTGATCACTTTAATTTTGAAAATTCATTTTTAGTTTTGACAAATGACCCTCACTTTGATGAACTTTATAGATAGCTTAAAAAGGAAGATGAGTGAATGCTATGAAGACCATAGTCAAGCCCAAATAAGGATTACTTTAAGGATAATTTTATTGGTTTGAGGTAGATTGCACCAAGAAATATGTAAAAGTATTGTGCATTGATAGCTATGCCAATGCATAGAATGTAATTTGTTTTGGATATCAAAGTTGTAGTTGGCAACGAAATCAATTACCAATACCATAACAGCGTCTAGGAAATGTTGAAAGCAATTTTGAATTGTTGATCCTACCACCTAGCAGCAAAGTTGTGTCATATAAAGTTGTAATTTTGGCTTCAAAGTTTGAATAAACTTTGTAAAATTAGTTTTCATATGTAATAGTTTCAAAATTTTTTCTTCACCTTTTTTTGTGACAACCTTCTCCATGTTGAAACATTTGCAACAAACCTTAGCATGTGAGGTGCCATCTTTCTCATCTAAATAGAGCGCTAGATTATCAACCCCATGATCTTCACATTTCCCAAACATACAATTTTGAGTATGCCATTCAAAATGGGGGTTTTTACGATAAACAATGGCGTCCCACATTGTAGTATGCCAAGATGTGGCATGTGAACCCACACAACTCGTAGGGGAATCATTAGTAGCCCCACAAATTGCTTCACATACATGTAAGGAGATTTTGAGTGTTGTCCAAATTTCTACCTCATGTGATTGAATCCCATTCTTAATTCCTCCATCTCCACATGGTGTATACATCAACACACATTGTGGTTTTTTATTTTCTTGACCCAATAAGGACATAATAAATCAAATGTTTGCCTACCAATTATTAATGATGGATGTGCTCTTTGAAAACAAAGAAAAAATTATATCTACAACCACTGATTGCATTAAGTTAGACATGTAAAACTGTGAAAATTTCTATGAGGCAAATTCACTAATTTAACCATCAAAACTTTGTTTATACCACCAATATTGGTGATTAAGTTATGGCTATGCAACCAACATGTAGTCATCAAATTTCTAGTAGTCTAGACTAATTCATTCCCTTCATTAATACATATTGATAGTCATTTTAATCACATGCATGCATAAAAAAATTGTAAATAATTAGTGGTAGTCAATATTACTTTCTATCCATATTAGTTTTTCTTTTTTTTTTTAAAATCACAATAATGACAAATCAATAATTGACTAACAATACTCATTGAAAGACATTTTGTAATCCTCACTGGTCCAAAAGACTTCGTACATATTGATAGGATAATTTTCCATGTCTTCACCAATCCATAAATGTTCACAAATACTACCATTAAAAAACTACATGTTTTTAAGTAGTCCATAAGTGTTCACAAATGTTCAGATAACGTACATAAAACATGTACAAGTAATTGTTAGTCCACACATATTCAATAATGCACACATAAAACACTTACAAGTCTTCATCAATACATAAATGTTCACTACTATGCACATAAAACACATACAAATTTCATCAATCCATAGGAAGTTACCAATGCTAGCATAAAACATTAACAAGTTTTGATTGATCCACAGATGTTCATGAACAATCACATAGAACACTAAGAAGTTTTCACAAGACCATACACAACAACACATCTTGGGTTTTGTGACTAGGTTTTGTGATTACGTCCTAGTCAAGAAGGACATATGCAACTAGTCACTCATGAGTTGTTAAACCCATGTTGTTTCACCCATTTAGTCGCAAAAGACATTTAGTCACAAAATCTAATCATCTTATCAACTAACATTCTTTTAATTTTGGCTTAATATTGAAATTCCATGTCATTGGTGACCTTGGTATGATGTGTAAAATACATGCCACTTCAACTTAGTTGTTTTATTCAACTAAGTGTTACAAAAGACACCTTGATGGATCAATGACATGTGTCAAAAATCTATAAATATTATGAATCATGCATATGATAAAAAATAACCTAATTTAACCCATGTAGTTAACATAGCCAAAAGTCAACATAACTTAACATATCTAATCTAATTACCTATGTTAGGCAACCTAAGCTACCTAAGCTAAAGTAGGTGGCCTAAATTAAAAACAAATGTCGGACGCATAGCCTAAGAAGTTTAAATTAGGCTACCTAACCTAAGCCAAGTGGCCTAGGTATCATAAATTGCAAAAGAGAGGATTTGTACTTCTCACCTTCATTTTGGGGTTCAAATTGTCATCCATTGCATTACCACTTTTTTTATATTAATTATATTTAACACAAAGTTATAAAGCTCAAAATTTTTAACCTTGAATTAACCTTGGCCACCTTAAGTTGACCTAGGTCAACCTACCTACTACCTGCCAACTTAGTTTAGACTTGGATTTCCTTAAATTGATTTTAAATGAATTAGTTTGTCAACCTATATTACTTATTAACCTAGCTTAGGTTAATCTAAACATTTTTAGGCTTAAAAAAACCTAAAATAATTATGTCACATCTAGTTGCATCATAATTGCATCTAATTGCACAAATTTAAAGTGGTTACAAACTTGATAAAATATTTTATAATGAGGCTATTTAAGTTGACTTAGTAGAAAACCTAAATCTAGGAAATTAGGCAAGCCTAACTAGGTTAACCTATTAGTAGGGTAACCTATTCTAGGTATATTTAAACATACTAGATGTAATAAATTTATAATGTCTAGTTAAGTAATTTACAAGGTAGCCTATATTATGAAGTAGGTTTTTATTAAATAACCTACATAAATAGGTTAACTTAATAGGTATGTTAACCTAAGCTAGTGTGTTAAATAGTTAAAAAGTCAAGGAATTATGTGTCACATTTTTCAAAACGACTATTAATATTATAATCATAATTACAATTAACAATAGATTTTTTAGTACACATATACATGCATGTGAATTCACGACTTCAAAAACCTCATGACATAGAAAAAAATGGCATGCCATAACAAATATTAATGCCATAAATTCAAAACACAAAAACTTACGGTGTCACAAAAAATAATGGATTGCCATGAAAGTTTGTGACACCTTGTTGCCAAATGGCATGCAATGTCATCATCATATGGAAGATCAAGTTGTTATTAATCACAAAGGACAACAATATTTTCAACTATTTAATAAATGAAATTAATTCATCAAATCAATGGCCTGAATCATGATGTGAAGTTAGTGTCACGAGTCATGAGGTGTTGCAACTACTAGTCAATTTTGTTGCCATGTGGCATGCCATGTTAGCATCACACGACCATAAGTTATTATTCACCAAAAGTTGCAAAAATGAATGGAGTTTTGTTATTACTTAATTTTGGATGATTAAAATTACATTTTTGAAATTTTAATATTTGTGTAAAAACCATCAAGTCATGATATTGAGTATAGTCGCAAAACAATAATACTATGTGACACTACAATGTCTTTTACAACTAAACGTAGTCATTAACATGAACTTGTAGTTTAAAAAAAAATAGTCGTTTTATTAACTGGTTATAAAACCCAAGATGTGTTGTTGTGATAGGTGTTGACTATAGTGCCTATAATACATCAATAGATCCTAATCAATCCATAACTACTCACTAATACTCACATGCAACAAATGCAATAATTTAGATCAGTCTTATGGTGCTCATAATATTCACCCAACATATATGGACCTTTGCATCCAAATGTAATATTGTTCATTTATAGTCATTATATGTACCACATTAGCTTAACATAAGTCCACAAATGTTCACATTAATTCATTCGATACATTTGAAGGTCGAGACCAACTATTTTGTTTACAAGTATTCACTAATCACCACAACACCCTTGCAACCCTACATAGTTTATGGTTATTCACCAAAAGCACAATTTATTTTGTTAAAAAATGTGATGTCACCAAATGTGGCTCAAAAGCTACATACAAATCCCAAGAAAATACACATTTGTGCATATGTGAGATGTAGAAGTTGATAAAACCCATGTATATACAAAAGAATACTAAATTGAACACTAAAGAGTATTCAAATAGCATGATACATTAAATGACCATGCATGAATGCATAAACTTGTTGGTACCATTAGAAGGCAAGGGAAATGGTCGCACTTGGTGAAAATTTACATGTAAAGACCACACAACAACAAACATAATGCAAAATTGACTAATGAAAAATAAAGTAAAGGTTGAAAGCTTTGGTATGTACTTATGAAACTCAAAACACAACTAGAAAGGTATTTCACACATTGGTTCATATAACGATGGAAATATTGATAGATTTAGTATTCCAATCAAAAGTACCATATTGACCAATCCATGATTTACATAAAAGACAAGAAGTCATGTAATAGAATTTTGGATTTCATTCAACATTAAATCCTGAATGCAAAGTTGAATATTGAATATGGAATTCCAAGGTTGAGGATTGTTAAATTGAATGTTCAATTTGAATGACCATTTCAAGATTGTGCATTTCATCCACAAATTGCATAAAAAGATTAGAAGACTCGTAAATAGAAGTTCTAATGAATACCTCAACACAACTTGTTATGATACAGGGTTGATGTAACTACTAAAGTTGCAAAGATTAATGTTGGAGCATAACACTAACGTAACCCCAAATTGACTTTGATTAATGATTTTTTAAAAACTACTAGATCCCACAATTGCCACAAATGCCATTCATTGATACATGAAAAAAAATGTGAGTTTCTATCATGTCTAGGGGTCCATAATTTGATTAATAAAATTTAGATGCTCCTAGCCAAATATTAGTGGATGAAATTACAAACTTGTATCACATTTGTGATATGAGGCGATTGAAACTGATTTCACTTATTACACATTAAAGAATGTTAGAATCGATTGAGTTTCTACCAAAGATTTTAAAAATCGAACTTAGGAGCTTAGGATTGTTTAAGGTTGAAAGTTGTAAGACTGTTACAAAACAAACTTGAAAAGAAAGACTATAACTTTGAGGTTATTTTGGCTATTAGTAGTGGGTTGGATTGTTTTCTAAGATTGTTTGGATTTCATGGATTGATCAATTTGGATCCATATTTGGATTGATTTTCAAATCATTATTAAATAGGCTTTAAGGTTCATAGTGCCATCAGAAACATTTTGTAATTTTAGTCCACCATGTTTATGTCCTTTCAATGATTTCCAAAAATGCCTAGGTTAATACTTTAAGATGAAGGATATTGACACCAAATTAGTTTACACATTATTTTATCGAGTGGTTTTCAACACATTCAAATGCTTAAAGTTTTGAAATAAGCCTTATGTTGAAGAACAAACATCAAAAGAACATACCATAGGGTTTTCAATGTCTAAGAAAAGGTAAAAATTTCAAACATGTAAATCCAATGTACAAAGGAAGAAAAGGCCGAAACATTTTGAAAAGAAAAAAAAGGTCAAATGAAGAAGCAAACAATAGGAAAACAAAAGCAAAAAACCAAGGATGAAAAAGAAAATTACTTGTGTTTCCATTAGGTGTTGAATTAGTTTGTCTTCATACAAATGTGATCTTAATATCTTCCTGACCACCTCCTTTTGATTGGGAGTCATGCAAGTTTTAATTGCCCACCATGACAACACAATCACCTTGGTCCTAAGAGCCAACATGTCTTTTCATTTTTTTCATATTGATAATGGGTAGATAAATGTTTTTGACATTTGCATGGACTCCCTGTGATGAAGAGCCATGGCGACATTCCTTGGATGCACTTTTAGCACTTGAACCTTCTACCTGAGTGAAGATGAAGAACTGCTATTCACAAAGGCTATCAAGATGGCATGCTTCATGACCAATTGTAATGAAGTCTTGGTTTGTTTCACTTTCGACAATGATTACATTAACCTAAACATAAGGTCTTTCACTAGTAGAAAAGGCATTTCAACCAAAAATTAGCTTAACAACAAACGACAAGTCACCAATGATGTTAGTTGCAAACAACAAATGAAGTTTTTTTTAATAGGATATGGATATGGCGATTTTATACATGTATCTAGGGATGAGTTCATATGACTACACTTGTAACTACAATTGCGACTACAATGCACACCAATAGTTTGTCCACACATGGTAGCTTAAAAATGTGACACATGGCATCATTTGGATTTTTTGAAATATTTTGTCACATGGTGGCCTAAAATTATGCCACAGGGCAACTTAAGATTGCCAAATATTCATCTAATTTAAGGTTGGACCACTTATGATAGGCTATAAGGCACCTAGGCTAGGCTACCTAGCCACAGGTCTAGCCTAGGTAGGTAGGTACTTAGGTTTAGGTTTAAAACTTTAACAACAAAATCCTATTTTATTTTAAATTTAGCCTTTTAGGTAAAGTCTATGTGATTTGCTCCTCCCATATTGCAATTGAAAACATTGAATGTGCTTGCTACACCAAACCAACCTACTTACATAGTTTGTAAACTTAAAAAGGAAAAGAAAAAAATATGGGATAAAATTTTAGTTGTAGCCTAGTTGCATAGTTATAGCCTAGTTGCAACTATTTTCTAACACATACTATTACAGAACCTACCTACTAGTTAGCATAGGTTCTTACTAGGTACCTATTTAAATAATATTTATTTGAAGTAAATATTTAGATAACTTTTAGATAATTACTTATTTAAAATACCTATATAAATAGCTTCTAAATAATTATTTAAACAATGTATTATGTAGCTAGTGGGTATGTAGGTAGGTAGATAAATAATAGGTAGGTAGGTGGATACCTAATAATTAAGAAGTAGGTATGTACATAATAGGTAGGTAGGTAGGGTGTATGTATTTAATATGTATGTATGTACATAGGTAATGGGTAGGTGGTATGTACGTAGGTACATAATAAATAGGTAGATGGTAAGTATGTAGGTACTTAATAATTAAATAAGTAAGTAGGTGGTATGTACATATGTATGTAATAGGTAGGTAGATGGTACATAGTAGGTTGGTACCTAGTAATTAATTAAATCAATACGTACCTAGTAAATAGGTATGTAAGTCTTTAATAGGTAGGTAGGTATTTAGTAAGTAGGTACTTAGTAAGTAAGTAGGTAGGTATTTAATAGGTAGGCATGTATATATGTATAGGCACGTATGTATTACTAAATAACATATATGTGAAGTTACTAAGTAGCATACATATTTTATGCAATTATAATGAAACTATTTTGGTTACATGTGTAATTAAACTTATATATGATGTTGTAAAATACAAAGACATCATGAAAAATGAACCTATTAGAAAAATGAAATAGGTCATAGTTGTAATTTAGTTGAAAGGAAGATCAAAATCCATCCAAATTTGAAAAGTAATCGCATAAGCAACCATTCATAGTCATATGTAACATTTAGTTGCACATATGGAATGGTTATAAATGACAAGATTTCTATTAGTGTTTCTTGGGCCTTATATCCCTTGAACATTCCACAAGGTTTGCAACAAAAATTGTCACAATGGGTTTGGCCAGGACTTTTGCATCATGACATGCTTTGTGTGCACATTGGGAAAATGTGGACAAGGTTGTTTCAATTATCTAGTGGATGACATTTTTGGCCTTTCTAACTTCATGATCTTGCACAAAAAGGTCCAAAATCTCATGTCCATCTTCAAGTACCCAATCCTCTCATCAAGATGTTTTGAAAAGTTATCTTCTTTAAACACAATAACATTGTTGTCTTTTTGCATTCTTTGCCCTTTTTGGAGGACCACCTCATATTACCCCCAAACACCTATCCTTATCTTTATTATTATCCATGGCCTCTAGAAATAAGGCATGCCCATGACCTTGACAAAAAATGTATAACCACGACCTTCACAACTAAATCAAGAGAACCATCACCATGACCTTCACAATAAAACCACAAAAGCCACATGAACCTTAAACCCTAATCAACTTCCGGCCCTAAGAACCTTCCACGCTAAATCTAGATTTTGAACCTTATTATACCTCATGATATAGTCATCCATTAAGACTATGGATTTTGGAACATCTAACAAAAAGAGTAGAAAAGTCCTTATGAACATTACCCCATGTAAAACAAATAAAAAAGATGATTATTATAAAAAATTGAAAACAACACATAATGGCAATTCTAAGGACTTTTGAAAATATTGTCCATTTTTGATGATCCAAAAGTCCTTATCTATCAATTACTAAAAGTATCAAGAATTTTTTTAATACAATTTAATCACCTTACATTATAACATATTCTAAATCATTAAAATAATTTAAACTAAAAATAAATATATATTTTTGGTGTTTTATAATTTTGCATATAGTTGACCATTACATAATTTAGATTCAAATCCCAATGAAATATTTTTAAAAATATATTTATCACCATAAATATTTGAACAAAAGGCACCCATGGAAAAAATGCATTTCGTTGCAAAAATAAAGCATTCAATTGTGCATGCACCCTATATTGATAAATCATTCAATTGTTTTTGGGTCAATGTTGTTTTTTGGTCTTTTGCATGAGATTATTTTTACTAAGTCATATTACACATTTAGATCTACACACAAGTGTTTTTACAATTAAAATCAAGACAATATCTTAAGTTTTTGAAACTCATAATCACTTTACAAATGGTCTTTCACGGTTGTGCGATACTAGATTTTAGTTAACTTGGATTCTATGTTGTTGCACACTACCGGTGATGATCGATTGATGATTTCTTTTTTATTTGAATGAAAATATTGAATGACATTCCATGCAAGTTGAATTCAAATGAATTCAAATTCCTAAACTAAGGTGAATTGAATTCCATCCAACTAAATTTGATTCCAATTAAATTGAGTTTGCTTCAACAATGGAATTGAATTCAAATTCAATTGAAAAAAAATGGGATGCAAATTAGTGAAAAAGATATTGAAAATTTGCTTGTGAATATAGTGTTGGAAAACAAAAAACTAAAAAAAGACATAAATCCAAAAAGACACAATTTCATGCCCCTTAAGACTTGGGAATGGGCTAAACAAATGCTAGTTTAGAATTGTCCAAGCGAATGACCAAAATTTATAGACCCTAAAATTACATCCTATCTAAACCAAGTTCGATAAATCATTGTCATTTGTTGCTAGAATTAAGAACCTTTGATTTTTAATTAAGATCAAATTTTCATTGTGAATGACCTTTGGCTGTTTTCTTTGATTTTTAGTGCCATTTTGAATAGTAACAGAGCTATGGTCCACCCTGCTTGTAAACATGAAGTTCAATGCAATCACCAATTTTCTATTGAACTAGAGTAAAATTGAGGATTGCATTGGACATCAACCCTTCCAAATATAAAGATAATATCACATCATATCATCATGAGAAAAATAATAATATTTTGAAAATCACAATAAATTATTAATCATATAAAAAAGATAGGCCAAATAAAAGTCATGCACTATGAGTTAGATAATAATGTAGGAGTTCCTATTTGTGATAGAAGTCCAACTTTTTTTTTTTTCTTTTTTTTTGTGCCAATTTGAGCAAATTTGATTGGCCCGTCACAAAAATAAGTTGAAACTATGGAGGCTCCCCAAAATAGAAGATTCTATGGAAAGATACCTTATATACTTTAGGGTTAGCTTAGGTTAGGTTTAGGGTTTAGGGTTTCAAAAAGATTGAAGACTTTAGGGTTAGGTTTAGGGTTTGGAGCTCTTGGTGGGCACTGTCATGGAGGACCTGCACGTCTGCTGTTTGTCTGGTCTCTCTCTGAACTTTCTCTCAAGCAACCAACAACGGTGGTAACAGGCTTTCCCTTTTGGCATCGGCTTGTGCAGTGAGGAGTTTTGGCTGAATTTGATGGATTTCAGAGTTTTTGGTGCATATGGGAGGTTTGGTTTGGAGCTGTGAACCACTCTACAAGTCTGATGTAATAATGTGGGTCCAGAGAGTGGAGTGATGGTGTGGGTTTTTCTCTTGGTGTTTTAAAACAAGAGGAGATGGTGCACGGAGCAGCC
>Ga0116229_10010138_pt1 | contig 14200 bp, 6 predicted proteins | sample S1TSphgellanicum_3_FD_87313 | JGI IMG/M metagenome (GOLD analysis project Ga0116229, IMG submission 87313) | Host-associated microbial communities from peat moss isolated from Minnesota, USA - S1T2_Fc - Sphagnum magellanicum MG | ecosystem: Host-associated > Plants > Peat moss > Unclassified...
ATTAAAAAGTGAAACTTTGTAATTACATATTTGATAATTAATTATTTGGATCAATTATTTGAATTAATTAACCAATAAGCTAGTTATTTAAATTAATTAGTCTAATTAAAATAATTAATTAGTTAATATATTTAGATAAATAATATCAAATAATTATTTATTATAATTATAATTTAAACTTTATTTGAAAAAATCAATATATATATATTTGTTAGTTACTTCAAATAATGAAGTAAATTACATATTACTTAATGACTTTTTCTAAAAATTCATTATATATATATATATGAATTTGGTAAAAACATCAAGATATAAAGAGGCATATCCATATGTACATTTGAATTGAATTTTTAATATAATATACACATTGCTTTTAGTTTCACATATAATTAATTGTATCTATCCATATAACTAGTTTGTAGGTGAATTTATATAATAAATGATAAAATAATTATTGATGACATAATAATTATTTTATCATTGGTTTCATTCATTATTAAATATCCCCAACTTAGATAAACATTTATTTGATTATTGTTTCATGAGTAATTATTTAGTTTAATTAACATGATTAATTCATTAACTAATCTAAAATAATTATATTAATTACACTTATTTATTCATTTCAATAATGAATTAAATTAAATTAATGAGTTCATAATAATTAAAATTTAAAAGAAAATTTAATAATTAATGGTCAAATTATTGAAACAATCTTTTTTAATAAAATATCACACATGATTTGTATATTTATTAAGTTATAAGTTGTTGCACAATAATCATAACATAGTTGAACATTAGTAATTCAATAGTGGTGCATTGATGGCCTTACTAGTTATATTAGTAGGAATCATAATAGAGAATTAATTGCAAATGTGCCCCATAATGGGCGGCGGAAATACAGACACGTGGCATGATCACATGTATGTACATCATACATTAGTTGCAACATAGTTGTTATATTAATTGCACATTTACAATAGTTGTAAAATGTCTGTCACATGTAACTACAATTCAACTACTACAAAAATCAAACATGGTTAACTATGAATGTGTGTACAATGTGTACAAATTATTGTAGAAGATATTCGTTTTCAACTCACTTGTAACTATAATACAACCAATCAATTTTTTAACATGGTAATTTATTTATGAATCCCTTATATTTTTAAGGGGATAGTTGCATAATAATTATACAGTAGTTTTTGTTTTAGCTTTAATTACAAGGCAATGTGGTTTCAATAATTGTAATTTCTCATAGTGAAGGCTCAACAACTAAATAGAAGGCAAAGTAAAGAAGGAAAATACTATTGATGAAAAAATAATTGACAACATGGTCATGCACAAAATTTGAAAAGGTTTGATGAAACAAAATGTAGGATTATCAACCAAACCATGTCTAAAAATTCAACAATTATTTTTTGTTTGGCATGAAGTCCATTACAAATGTTGAACTAATCCAAGTTCATAAATTTGTGGAGGCACCATTGAGAATACAATGTTGCCTTTTGTGCAAAACACAAAAATCGAAATCAAGCACAAATTTATGAGTCATCATAAAACTTAGAAGAAAATGCCAATGTGTGCTTATATGGTCAATCTATGCAATTCACAATACATTTTTCCCACAAGGCCATAGAAGTGGGAAAAGGTATTGACATCCATGTTTTTCATTATTGGTGGTCGACATATGGCAATCATTTTCTAATATTATTTGCAAAAATGAATATTGAATATGGACAAAAACATCCTTGGGCCATACCATTAAAAACGTCACACCTTTATTTTCTTAAACCTGTCAAACTTCGAAAAATCATAGAAAACATTTAAATAAATTTTTTCATAAATTTTTTTAATGCATACATTTATTAGGTTCCATAGATTTTTAAATTTAAATAATATAAAAAATATTGTGTATTTTGGTGTTCCTAATCATTGCATTTAAAAAAAGTTTCAAGAATGTCATGTTAGTTCTTTTCCTTGAACTTTTTAGTTAGGAACACAAATTTGAAACATGATTTGAGAATTGTTTTTCAAAATTTTTTCCTAAGGTAGTTTGGAAGTCATTTTATTTTTTGGTTTTTATTAGGAATTAATTGAATAAGTATAATTTAGTTAAAAAATTTCAAAGTTAAAGCTATCAATTTTCAAAGGGGCCATTTAAAATAAGAATATAATTTTTTAACAATTTTCAATTTTTTAATTCCAAAATAAACCCTAAACTAATTCCATATATTAGTGCATGCAATTGATAAACATGAGAAAAATAACAATTTATAATTGTGAAAACATTTAAAATAAAGGGCCCAAGAAAATGATTTGGTCATTATTGGTTCCTTTAGCCATTCCTTGAGGTGGTTCCTAATGGTACCACCCAAGGATGCTTGCACCCATATTGTGTTGCTAGTCTTGATATCTAAATCTAATATTTACTAACTGGCCTTAAATGCATGCAAAAAATATTGGTTTTGGAAAGTTTTTTAAATAATGCATGTGGAATTGAACATCCAAACAACTTGTTAATTCAATCATAGGATTCCAAAATCTAAGTCATGATTGTATGAAACAAACATTTGAAAGATATGCCCACCATTTTTGGCGTAAAATCCATCAAGGAAGGGATTAATACATTATACCTTCTAATAAGGCATTTTTGATGCAAAGTTCAATATTATTTGGTTGGGAGGAGAAGAGATAATTGGATGGCACCAGGATTATACCAACAATTATTCCTATTTTACTTAGAACATCTGTAGCCGAACAGCGGGTGGCAGGACAGTGACTCCATGATTGTGCAGTTTGTGTGAACACAAAAACCTTGATCAGGGTAATCTGGCCGCCTCTATTGATGAATGGCGGCGGATTTCTTCTTCATTAGTGTGAGAGGGAAACTGGATATGCATGGGGTGCATGGGGGAAGGTGGTATGTCTGTGTGGGATGGGAGGACAGAAAGATGACGACGCGTTTGATGATGAGGAGCGGCGCCACATTGATTAGGGATGGAGGAAAGGCGGTTGGTGAGAAAAGCAAGGAGGAGGAAGCTTGTGCAGGAAGCGGGATCCAAGGATGTAGAGAAGGGGATGATCTGTGGGAGGTGGATCGGGGGGTTTTTTGGGTAGAACAACGAGGAGCTTAGGGAACTCTCGTCAGGTTGCTCTTTCTTTTCCGCTGCGATTAGTGACCAGACACATCTCTGGCTCCTTGATCTATGAAAGCTTAGTCGGAATTTAGGGGGAAGGAATCGACATAGCAATTTTTGGGAGGCAGAAGAGTTGGTTCTGTATAGGACATTGTGTGTAATAAGAGCTATGGAGTTTTGTCTCTGATATCCACTTCGCTTGAGTTGTGTGTGTTGCATAGTTGTGAGATTGCATTGTACCCGCTCTGTCAGAGTGAGGCAACATCGGGAGGGTTTTGGTTATTGCTGTGTCTTCTCTGTTTCTCTGGATCCCTCCTTTTTGGTTACACATCAACCTTATTTTGTTTGGCTGGGTTCAATGAGACACAATTTATGGAGCTTGCAATTGAACTCCGTGTTCAATAGGTCACATTTCACAATTGGTTTACATGTGGTGGTAACTTGCACATGAAATCAATGATTGAATGGTATATGCACCTAGAACACCAAAAAATCATTTGAAATGAAATCATGGTGCATCATGGGTTTTCGAAGCCAACATCATTTAGTCTAATATTTACTTATAAAAGGAGTGGTGTGATGCGGATACACAATATGGATGCATTAATGTGCTCTTTTTTATCCTCAAATAAACAATTGCCAAATTCTTTTTTGCAAATAAATTTAAATTGAATCCTTCAAAGGATCCTCCACCAAGGGTTACTGGGAAATAAACAACTACCACTATCAAAAATTGTGTCCATCAAAATCACACTGCCCTACAACTAGAGCTCAAAAAACAATTCATATGCAACTATTGTGCAACTATCCTTTGGGTATTACAACTACTATGTAGTTTTCCCCCTAGAAATATGGGTAATAAATAAATAAATTATCAGATCAAAAGATTAGTTGGTTGTATTATAATTGTTAATGAATTGAAAATGGGTCTTTTATATAGTAATTTGTACACACTATATATACATCCATAGTTAACCATGTTTGATTTTTTGAAGAATTGCACTACACTATTAGAATTCACAATTTATTTAACCATGCCTAGGGTGATGTTTTTGATTGGTCATTTTGACATGTGACTATTTAACTACTAGTCAAATTGAACATTTTCATTAATTCAAATTGAGCATTTAAAAAATTATAATTTATATTATTTCGTATATATACATATTTATGTATTTATACATATTTTGACCAATCGACAACCATTTAAAAATCAACATCAATCAACGAAATGTGTTGATTAGTCAACATGAAATCAACATTTGAATTGTTGCAATCAAGGTTTGAACCTCGGTTTCCTAAGTATGACACCAACAATTTTGCCACCCAACTACCACTTCCAAATTATTACATATGAAGCCAAATATTAAAGTTATTTGACATTGTATCAATTCATGTTAAAAACCATCAATTTTGAAATGTGATTTTTTTTGCATATTTTGCTCACATGAAACAAATTAAATTTCAAATTTGGAATTTTTCATAAATCTACACATTTGTAATAAATGGAAAAAAATTCAAATCATTTTTATAATTTTTTTTTAATGTTATTGTTTAATGTCAATTCAAACACAAAATTTCATCCCATATTTTGGACATGTATACGTATATATGTATTTTTTATAATAAAATTTGAACTACTATTTTTAATTAAAAAATAATGAGTAATAAAATTTATGACTTTTTTTTCATAGCTCAATCATTTTATATTAATTTTTCAATACATATAAATTTATTCAATAGCATGTCATTAATAATTACAAAGTTGACACCATGTTACATCTTGACAAGTATTATACATATTGAATGATATATATATATATATATATAGTGATGTATGTATATAACAAGTTTAATAATAATAATTTATAACATGGATAATAATATACACATAATAATAATTTTAATGACAATGTGTCATTGGAATTGGTTTATGTAGGATAGGATTTTGGTGATCATCACTGTGATAATTCTAAAACCATTCCAAATTATAATTCGTTATAGTTCAAATTTCATTTAAGAATCATTTCTCGTTGTTTTTCTTGCTCCCTTTCAATGTTTTTGTTTGTTTGTATCTTGTCGTTTTTCTTACACCCTTTTAATGTTTTTTTTTGGTCTATTTGTATATTGTTGTGAACTTATTTAATGAACTAGACTTTCATTGACAATAATGAAAAAATATATTAATGGAACAAATGACATATAATAAAACTTTCAATATTTTATCTTTTGAAAAGAAAAAATTGATCACAACAAAATTACTATGTCTACAAAAAAAATTTAATCACTATCACTAGTAGTGCAAAGTAGCATGGACCTTAAATATACATATGGATAAAAGTATACATACGGATAATACATGTCTATTGTTATTTTACATATGGATATAATATATATGTATAATACAACAAGTAATAATAATAAGAAAATTCATAATGGTTGCAAAAATTAGCTTTAATTACTTATTTCAATTGATTTTTAATACTTCAATTTTACATAAATTCAATTATAGAGAATTTTTTTGTTTCAATATTTTACTAATATTAAATCATTAAAAAAAGTCACAAAAAATTATTGTCATTCAATACATTCAAATGGTTTTGTAATTTTATAATTTCAATTTTATTAAACGTAAATATATTTTCAAATATATACTAATAATTATAATTATAATAATTTTTAATTTCATAAATTTAAAATAAATAAATATTTCCAAGAAAAGTGTAATATTTTTTTTCACGAAATTCATATATTTAATTAATTTGAAGAAATATCATAACTAAATATTTTCATAATTTTACCTTAAGTAATGAAATAATTATTTTAAAAAATTTTAATTATATTTTTAATTGGTGTAATTAAATAATTAAAAAATATTGGGATAATGAAATAATTATAAGTTAATAATTTCAAAAAAAAACATAACTAAATAATTACATAAATTTATTGTAATTGAATTACAAGACATTATGGTGATTAGATTATTTCAGAAAATAATCAAATAATTACAATAAATTTTGTGATTAAGTCATTGTCGAAAATCCATTAAAATAATAATAATAATTTAAAAAATTAAAAAATTAGATTTAATAACTACAAAAATTACTATATTATATTATAAAATAATTTCAGAAAATTATTAATGAAATAAACTTTGTAAACTTATGTAATTAAGTACATAGAAAAACTATTGTAATTAACACTTTCAAAAGGTATCGATTAATAAATAACCATGATAATTTTAACTAATTAAAATCATCCATTCAAATTCTAAAAACCTTAACATCACATCAATAAAAGATTTTTTAAAATGATATTTATAACATTTGTCCAAATAAAAAATATAAATAACAAATTGATTAAATAAACTTTGGCTTACATAATAATGTAAAATGTCATATTGTTACTAATTGACATACTAAAGGTTATGATAAATAACTTTATAAATGAAAGATTTAAATATTAGCTAATAATTAATTATAAAAAACTCAAGACTGAAATTTTAATTTGAATAATATCCAAATTTTTTTTTAAGATAATATGTTTTAGTATATATGAAAATAAACATTAAAAATGTTTGTTCAAACCATATTTGGTATTAAACCAAAATTATGAAATATGTATTATTAACATTGTATATGTTTAACTTACCCAACACAAGACTTAAGACACCTAATTAATATAAACAGTTTTATTTATTTTTTACTAGGCCATGTGCCATTTTGACCAACAAGACCTCGATGGTACTTACATAATATAGGTACACCCTTGTCACTTTTGACTAGTCCAAATGCCATTTTGACCTAATGAAACCCATAGGGTACCTAAATAGTATAGGTACATTTTGTCATTTTTAACTAAATCAAATGTCATTTTGATTAGAATATTCATTTTTTAAGTACATTTTGACTAAATGTTCAATTTGACACTTGGTCGAATATGTCATCTTGGTCAAATTGCTTAATCAAAAACTACATATGTCATTTAACACTTGAGCTTCTAGTCAAAATGGCAATGTTTATGGGTCAAAAATAATCATTTTGTCAAGTTGTATGGTTTGATAAACAGTGAATTTTAGTAGTGGTAGTTGCATGTGATAACTATTTTACAATGATTGCAAATATTATGCCATTAATGCAACAATTATGTTGCATTTAGTGTACAATGTACACACATGTGACCATGCCACATGTTCGCATTTCCACCGCCCATTAGGGGATACAAATTTGCAACTAGTTTTTTACTTTGATTCCAATTTATACAATTAGGGCCACCTATTGAACTACTAAGTGTGCAACTATGTTGTGATTATTGTGTAACAACTTATAAGTTAATAAGGATGCAAATTCATATGTAATTTTTTATAAAAATTTAATGTTTCAATAATTTGATTATTAAGTATTAATTGTGTTAATACACTTAATTATTATGAATTTACTAATTATATTAAATAAATGATTATTAATCAGAATAAATAAATGTAATTCAGATAATTAGTTTTAAATTAACTAACTAATTGATTATGTTAATTAGATTAAATAATATGGATGTATATGAACAATAATTACTCATCAAATAATAATCAAATAAATATTTATCTAAGTTGGGGATGCTTAATAATGAATGAAACTAATTAATTAAAATACTCATTATTTCATCAATAATTACAAGATTATTAATTATTTAAATTCATTAAAATTAAAATATGGATGCATAACACATAATTAATTAATTTCAGACTTTACAAAAGTCTAAAAATGCACCCAAAAAAAATTTACAATTTTAAATATTAAAGTATTTCCATCATGACCTTGTGGCCACCGAGACATCATTGTTAACCACAATGAAAAGCTTTTTAGAACTATAGTTTACATCCCAAGTTATACAAATTAAACCTTGAGGTCACCATTGTAAGTTCTTTAAAAGAAAAAAAGAAATAATTGCAAGATGATTAAATGAAATACAATTTAAATAAATCTAACAAACATAGTTTTGAATAATTGAAATCCAAACAGAACCTTGAGGTGTGGTGGCTAGTGGCATATAGCAAGAGAAAAGGAAGTTGCAATCAGAAAATCTAGATTACATAGCACATAAGAATGAAACAAGTTGTGAAATTATGTCATAAATTTATAACAACTACCCAATTTTATTAAATATTTTAAATACAAATTGCACCTAGTGGCCATGAGCTTGTCATAATAGCTAAATTGATTTGTACAAAAAATTTGAAACAAAAAATGCATTATTTAATAGAAAATTTCTAAAAACTCCCAAAAATAATTTGAAAAATATTTTTTAATCCTCCTAGTACTAGAAGTCTTATAATGGCCCATTGTCAAATATGTAACAACATCAACACCATTTTGGAATTAAAAACTGAGTGGCAAACATTTCTTTTGCCCTTTCATAGTTATAAATAACATCACACATTCTATGAACAATGGTCCAAATCAATTACAAACAAAAGTGAATACAAGACAATAGTGGAATATGAAAACATATAACATTGCACAATAGTTATAATCAACAAATGATTTACAAAATGGAAAAAAAAAAGGCTAGAACATGCATACCTAAGGGCGGTAGCTGATTTCAAACATTGCCATTATCATTATCCACATACTAGAGGAACCAATAATAATTTTTCAAGGAGGAATTTAGATGAGGCTTAAAATATTTGACCATAACCTCATAATGAATTTGTATGTCATTGGTGAACGATAATTCAACCAATAGTGGCCATAAACAAAATGCTAAGTCCCACCATTGCACCTTGGTCTTCAACAAGCTCTATCATTTGAATGATTCAAGAAATAGACCACTCTAGTTTGGATTCCAAAGCGCCTTGTTGGGTTCATCGTCAATTAATAACGTTTGATCCGCCTTCCCATAAGGTAACATGTGGCAACCATAATACACGCATTTTAAGTCCTTTAAATAATAATGGGACCCAAATGAAATTTCATTAGACATCTTGGAACATTCTTCATGTTCCCAAATGAAAACAAAACAATCCACAAAATTATTAAGCATTAGCATTGGAAGAGCTTCCAAAACATGCTTGAATTTCATACAAGACCAAATTGTGATGTAGAACGATTTAAATGCCTTTGCAAAAAAATTATCCACTCCAACTCTAACTTCCACTTTGGTCTTGTTAGCATTTCTTCCAAACACTCTATCATTCCCTTGTAGAATAGCCAAATGTGGAAAATAACACAAGACACCATTGATATTGATAATCAACATTTTTTTAGGCCCAAAAAACAACGAACAATGATGTGAATGCATTGAAGTGCCTTTGATGACCACACTTGGCTTGGAGGAAACATTGAACTAAAATAACAACAAAATATGTCAGCAAAATGGAATACATATTCACAAAAGAATAACATGGTATTCAAAATAATAAGAATTATTGAATTGATGACAAAATCTCCATGTCCTACCAATAATTAATTATTACAAGTTTTAGTAGAGAATACAACAAACCATAAATGTATCAAAGAACTACCTTGTGGCGACCAAGGTGTTAAGTTGTCATACGGTGTATAACAACCTAACAATATGTTTTTCAAATGCAAGATTTTGAAATCATAAACAATGGGTGCTTTTGCACAACCAAGCCATATGGAAAAATGCATTACATTTGACTCAATTCAATAGGGCTAAGCTAAAAAGATAGAAATCCACACATTTTAATTCAAGTTTTAAAACAATCCATGCAAAATAATTCAACAATAATAAATAATATAATTCACTTCTTTTTATTTGTAGATTTCAATTTCACTCTATTACAAAATGTTTCATCACACTTAGAAGAACAATGAACATTTTAATTTTTCATACCGAAGGTCACTTGAAAGGACACCTATAATGCTACCAAAGGGATTCAATTCTACAAATTTATATATTTGCATTTCGGATGATACAAGGATTCCAAATAAGGAAGAAGGTAATTATTGTTAGTGTTGGACCCATCAAAGGTGTCAAAGAAGATGGCATTAAAACGAGGATTAAACATACTCATATGAAATGTATCATCTACTAGCAAGGTATTCTCAAGGGTCATACAAGGAAATAGATGAAAAAAATCCTATAGGTTTTTATGAAAGATAGGCTTGTTGGGCTTTTCATGTAAGAAGTGATCATTTTTAAGGTAGAGCATCTAGTCCATTATTATGGTTCAGATGGAACAATAACACCAGTTTTCTTGTCGATTACTTCCAAGTGCTTTGAAAAGTTTCTTTTCATTACAGATGACCATATGTACACAATGAATTTTTTTACACAAGCATAAAGGAACTATTTTAAGCCATGCTTTAAAATCATGGGGCAAGATCTAGTTTGACCTTCACTAGTTACCACAAAAACACCATTCGAGTCAAAAATCAAATGATAGTCATTCACCTCCATTGCAAGATGAGATTGTTCATTAAAACCAAAAGATGGTATAGGTATTTCTTATGGATTATCTTCAAGACAACTCGAAGGCAATGTAATTTCCTACCAACCTTCTTCCACATATCTTGATGTTGATCTAACTAAGAACACAAGAGCTCTACTCGTCTCCATAGGTGAAAGTAGATCATTAGACTCTAAGGGAATAATAGAGATGTAATCAATGTCATCTTGCCTTGTTTTCAAACAAATGAAAGTTGAAACCTCAAGACTTTGCCATCACCAAATTTTGGAGGACTAGGAATTCAATCATGTAGAATGAAAGAAACCAAAAACATTATACCAAAAAAATTACAATTAAGAAACTCAACTTTAGAAAGGTAGGAAAATCTTAAAGTTGACAACAAATTGAAGATTACTAATTTAACAATTGCTTTCTTCAAGGCAATGAATAGACATAGAAAGTTTAAAAGAACCTAAATAATGCCAAGAACAACTTCCTCACCATCCAAGAACAGAAGGTTGAAGCTTGAATTTGAATGTTCAGCAACCTTTAGGTGAATTGCACCTATAGTTCCACTATCAAATCCTTCTTCGGTTCAATATCAATTCTCGTTGAATCCATGACTAAACTAGATTCATATAATATATATAATTAAGATAACATCAAAAAAAAAAATCCATGAAATATTAGAATAAAAAATCCATGGAAGTCAAATAAGAAACGCTTTACATGACTCCATTATTGGCAACAAATACTTAGCAACGTTTTTTAAAAAAATAGGCTTACGAAATCTTAAGAAATAAAATATTAATCCTTTAGTTGCGTAGGAAATGAAAACACAAAATGAAATAACATAGAAAAAAAACTTCTCATCCAAAAGTGGAATTGAGACACCTAGCAAAAAAACTTATCATCCAAAAGTGGATTTGAAACACCTAGCAAAAAGGCAGACAAATAGAAAACATAGAAATAACAAGCTCGGCCTAGCAAACACCACCCATACAATGGTCGAAACTGTAGTAAAGGTGATGGTAGCCAAAAGTTGTACAAAAATATAATAATGGACAAATTAATTAATGCCTTCTGGCTTCAATGCAAACAAAGATTAAAACCAAATCAAATCAAACCCCAATTTGGCACCGCCAGAAGAAATGCATGATCGCCATGTGAAGAAGTGGAATGAAATAGAAGAAAAAAACAACACCTGGTGACCACCAAGCATAGAAGTAGCACAATAAACATGAAAAAAACAAGACCAGGCAATCACATGATGTAAAAATAATTTAAAAAAAGACAAAAGAGGAAAGGCCTAATGGTTGTTAGATGTAGAAGAAACACAAGAGACAAAAGAAGCAAGACTTGGTAGTCACCGGGTGTAGAAGTGGCACATAAAAAACGAAAAAGGTAACGCTTAAAAGCCACCGTGCATAAAAGTAACATAGAAAAGATGAAAGTAACAAGGCCTAGCAACCACTAGGCATAGAAGCAACACAAAATAGTCGAAAGAAGTAAAGCCTAGCAACTATTAAGCCTAGAAAAAGTAGGCATAGTGGTAGTGTAATTTTTATGCCTAGTGGCCCCTAGGTGTAAAAGGCAAAGAAAAAGATGATCTAGTTAATGCCTAGTGGTCACTAGGCATAAAAACTACAACTACAACTGTCCTTTCCTTTCTAACTATTCACTAGACAACAAAGGAAAAATTTAAAGTTTAAAAACCTTTATAAAACGAAACATTGAAAATTAAAACCCTAGGAAACAAAATTAAAAACAAAACATTATTTCATAAATTTAACAAGCTAGAATTTCTTATTTAGAATCAAGGTGAAACATTAAACAATAATAGTCCATTAATTATTTTCCCATGAAATTTATGTACATTATTAAACTATTTAATCTAACATCCTTAATCATGATTTTTTTTTATCATTGGGAATGTACTGGGCTCCAGGATTTGGTTCAATATTTCTAGAGCCTCACCAAGCTCTTGCATCAACTTGTGTTCATCTACATGCCTAGCTATAATGTCATTTGATGAAGCTATAAACATTTGCATTATTGAAATATTGAAGGAAATAAGGGGGTCACCATTAGCTTGGCTGATGACGTGAGAAATTCCTTCCACTTGTTTATCTTGAACATTGGATTGCTTATGTTGAGTTTTCTTGTTTTTGGACATTTGATCCTTACTACTAGATGAACCTACAGATCTCATATTTTGCTTCAAATACCTTTTTTATTTTTGTCAATGGTAGGTGGTTAAGGAGGAGGTTGACTTCCTTTGTCTTCCCTTACAATTGCCTCATCTTTAGTATCATTCAAATCATTGTCTCTAGGAGTTTGTATTCCAATAATGATGTGCTTAACCTCATGATTCGCTTCGATCCCCATATTTCTTGTTGGAACTTCGAAGAGCATATGTAAATAGACAGATGCAATGATCTCACAATTATTCCCGTTAAGATCAAGAGGGATAATTCAAAGACTTTACATTTCTACTCTTACATCCCATGAGGATTGAAGATAAAAAACCTGGGATGAAAAAGATAATCAAATGACATTACAAAAAATCCATAAAAAGAATGGAAATTTAAATGAAATTATAATGACAAACATGTTCAAATTCTCAAGTTAGACTTACCAAGGAAATATAGGTCACAATTACTCCACCAAAGATGTTTAGACATACCATACTGCTAATCAAAACTAGCTCCATAATTTTTGATAGAGCTTCCAAACAGATCTCATTTCGATATAGACAGCGACGGTTGTCAATAAAAGATGAAATTATGTTTTCAATAAGCAAGGGTAGTTTCTTATTTCTTAAGAAATCAGGTTATGTAGACTCGTTAATCCTCTCCATGAACAAGTACACATAAAAGACTGGCTCTTTCATGATGTTTGCATTGGAATTAAGAGATTTTATTCATGTGGCCTTGTATTGGCCAAACTCAAATTTCAACTTTGTGACAAAAATCGACTTCATGACAATTGAAAAAAGGAACTTGAATGATTCATGATCACAATAGGCATATTATCATCTTAAATGTCACCTTGGCATTGAACAACAAATTAAAAAAAGGACTTTTAGTTTGAACCTTTCTAAAAACATGCATTTTTTTGGTTGCATGTGTTGTTGATATGACAACAATAATACTTGTCGTGTTGTCCTATAAATATGATATTGTTTGACTTTTGTCAATCATGTCCAAAAGCTTTGCCATATCGTTGAGCTTGTCATATTTGTATATGAGTTTCCAAAATAATAAACTTCGTAGTGATAGCCTTTGGAATTGTGCTGCTTATCCATTTTCTCATGTCAATTGTAAATCCTATTAGTGGAGCATCATCATATGGGTTCAGTCTCATCTTCTTGTTATAGAACTTGTCATTGAGCTTTGAATCCAAAATTGAAAATAACATTTTGTCTAGCTTATGTTGTTCCTTCTTTTCTTGCTAATCCTCATCAGTGTATGGCTTTTGATTATTAATTATTGGTTTGGGAGCTCCGAAAAAATTCATTATTTCATTACGGATCATAACCTCCTTTAAAACTTTTGTGAACTCATGCATAGATTTTAGGTCAAGTTCCCCCCCCCTCCCCCCCCCCTCTGTCTACAAATATAAATATATAAATATTTACTTCTCACATCTA
>Ga0116229_10010141_pt1 | contig 14197 bp, 11 predicted proteins | sample S1TSphgellanicum_3_FD_87313 | JGI IMG/M metagenome (GOLD analysis project Ga0116229, IMG submission 87313) | Host-associated microbial communities from peat moss isolated from Minnesota, USA - S1T2_Fc - Sphagnum magellanicum MG | ecosystem: Host-associated > Plants > Peat moss > Unclassified...
ATCCCCAATTCGTGCACGTGGTCGACCTCGAGGGGGCCCGCGACGGCGCCCTTCGAGCGAGCGTCGTCCAACGATGCACCGCACTCGCGCGCGACATCCCGGTGCAAGTCTCGGGTGGCATACGCTCCATCGAAAGCGCCGAGGGGGCCCTCGAGGCCGGCGCCGCCCGGGTCATCGTGGGAACCGCGGTCTGGCAGCACGCGGACGCGCTGGGCGCGTACGTTGACGCGCTCGGCGAACGGCTCGTGGTCGCGATCGACGTACGCGACGGTGAACTCGCCATTCGCGGTTGGACGTCGTCCACCGGTGTGAGCGTCGAGGATGCCCTTACGCGCTGTCGCGACGCGGGCGTGGCGCGCCTGCACGTCACCGCGATTGAGCGCGACGGCACGATGCGCGGACCCGACCTGGCGCTCTACGAGATCGCGTGCAGATTCGGGCTACCCGTAGTAGCGGCGGGCGGTGTACGCGACGACCGCGACGTGCAGGCGTTGGCGCGTGTGGGTTGCGAAGCGGCGATCATGGGTGTGGGCTATCTGCGCACGCTCGGGCTCGAGCTCTCGTAGCGACGAGTTAATCGTGGGATCCGCTCACTAACCTTCGAGTGTGCCGTCGCTCGAGATCTCGCCGAGTCACCAAGTGCGGGTGGGGGCAATGCCCGTGCGACGGGCGCTGCCGCGTAGGGGTCGACGTACCGTCGGTGCGTGGTGTTTCGTCGACCACATGGGCCCCGTGGAAGCGACCAAGGAACACGGTCTCGACATTGGACCACATCCGCACGTGGGGCTCCAAACGGTGACCTGGCTCGTCCAGGGCGAGGCGCTGCACCACGACAGCCTCGGCACGGAACAACTGATCACGCCGGGTTCACTCAATCTCATGACCGCCGGCAGCGGCGTGGCGCACGCCGAAGAGGCGACGGGTCAGTACGAGGGTTCGCTCCAGGGCGTCCAACTCTGGATCGCCCAGCCCGAAGCGACGCGCCACCTCGCCCCCGCCTTCGAGCACCACGCTGGCCTGCCGCAACTCGGACTGAAGAACCTCGACGTGACCGTGCTCGTGGGCGAGTTCGAGGGGGTGTCCAGCGCGGCGCGGCGCGATTCGCAATTGGTGGGACTCGAGCTCCTCGTCCGTGGGCCCGCATTCCTGGCGCTGCGCCCCGACTTCGAATACGCGCTCGTCGTGCTCGAAGGAGAACTGCGCGTGGGCGATGACGTCCTCGAGCCTGGACACCTCGGGTACCTGGCGCCGGGTGACGACGAACTATTCGTTGACGCCACGCCGTTCTCACGCGTCATGTTGTTGGGCGGGGTTCCCTTCGAGAGTGAGATCCTGATGTGGTGGAACTTCGTGGCTCGCAGTCGTGAGGAGATCGACCGTGCCTACGACGCCTGGCGCGACGACGACGGTCGCTTTGGCTCCGTAGCGAGTGCTCTCACGCGCATTCCATCGCCGGAACCCTATTGGCGCCAGCCCTCCTAAGCGTCGATGGCGCGAAGTCACGCTCCACGACGCCCCAGCGCGACCCGGACGAGTCGATGCCGACTCTTTTGTATCGTTGAAGAATGACGACTGGTGAGGAACACGACGAGACGAACGAAAAGATCCTGCCGGGCTTCGTGGCGTCCCAACTGGCGGACGTAGGACACGACTCGACACTCGAGTCAGACCTGGTGATGCTCGGTTCGCTGCTCGAAGAGACGCTGCGGCGTCAACTCTCCGAGGAATTCCTTGAAACACTCGCCCGCGTACGCCGCACGAGTGCCAGCGACCTCGAGTCGTCGATGCGCTTCCTCGGAAGCCTCGACCTGACGACGACGAGCCAGCTCGTGCGGGCCTTCTCGATGTACTTCCACCTGGCCAACGTGACCGAGCAGACGCATCGAGGGCGCCAGAGTCGTGACGCCCGTGACGCAGAAGATGGCCCCCTGGCGCGGGTCACCACTCTCATCGAAAAGGCCCTCGCCGAGGGGCGACTCGAGCACGCCCAGGTGGACGAAGCGGTCCAGAGCCTCGACGTTCGACCCGTCTTCACCGCCCACCCCACCGAGGCGGCGCGACGTTCGGTACTCATAAAGCTTCGCGCCGTGAGTGATTTGCTGGACCAGTCCTTCGGCGCGCGCCGCGACCTTACACTCGAACGGCGCCGGCGCCGGATGGGCGAGGTCATCGACGAGTTGTGGCTCACCGACGAGCTACGCCTCGAGAAGCCCGAAGTCCTCGACGAAGCGAGGAACTCGCTGTACTTCATCGATGGGCTCATGCGACGACCCGTGGCTGACGTGTTCGGACAACTCGTTGAATGCCTCGAACGCCTGGACGTGCACCTTCGCGTTGACAGCCGCCCGCTGACCTTCGGCTCGTGGATCGGCGGTGACCGCGACGGTAATCCCTTCGTGACACCCGAGGTGACCACGTCGGTGGTCGACATGGCGCTCGAGCACTCCATTCGCATGTTGCGCGCCCTACTCGCTCGACTCATCGAGGAGATCTCTCTCTCGGAGCGACACAGTGCGATCTCCGACGAACTGAGAAGTTCGTTGAACCGCGACCTCGAGACGATCACCAATCTAGACCCACGGTACCGACGATTGAACTACGAGGAACCGTATCGGCTGAAGTTGACCTGCATTCGAGCGAAGCTCGACTCCACCCTCCTTCGCATGCAGCGACGAAGTCGACATCGGCCTGGTCACGACTACGCCGCCACTTCCGAACTCATCGCGGACTTGACGCTGATCTACGACTCGCTCATCGCGAACGGTGCCGAGCACATCGCGCAGGGAACGCTCGAGGAGTCGATCCGAACGGTCGCCGCGTTCGGACTCACCCTCACCACCCTGGACGTGCGCGAGCACGCCCAGGCCCATCACGCAGCCCTCGCACCGCTCATAGATCGACTCGGTGAGAACCAGTCACCCTACGAATCGCTCACGCGCGCTGAGCGCTTCGACGTGCTCTCGAAGGAACTCGCGTCATCGCGCCCACTCGGCCTGGTGCCCAAACCACTCGAGGGACAGAACCTCGCGACGTTTCGCACGTTCGAGTCAATTCGCGGACTCCTCAACCACTTCGGTGAGCAGGCGTGCGAGAGCTACATCATCTCGATGACCAAGGGGGCCGACGACGTACTCGCCGCGATCATCCTCGCGCGCGAAGCGGGCCTGGTGGATCTCACGAGCGGCCAGGCGCGCATTGGATTCGTGCCGCTGTTTGAAACCATCGACGAACTTCGACGCGCGGGCGAGATCGTCACGCAACTGTTCTCGTTGCCGTCCTATCGTCAACTTGTTGCGCTGCGCGGCGACGTACAAGAGATCATGCTCGGCTATTCGGACTCGAATAAGGACGCCGGTATCGCCGCGTCCCAGTGGGCGATTCACCACGCCGAACGCCAACTGCGCGACGTCGCGGCGCAGTTCGGCGTCCGTTTGCGACTGTTCCACGGACGCGGCGGCAGCGTAGGACGTGGCGGGGGTCCCACGCACGACGCGATTCTGGCCCAACCCTTCGGCGTCTTGAACGGCTCGATCAAACTCACCGAACAGGGAGAGGTCATCTCGGACAAGTACCTCCTGCCGTCGCTCGCGCGCGAGAACCTCGAGGAATTACTCGCGGCGGTGCTCGAAGGGGTGCTCTTCCACTCCGATCCGTGGGTCGATCCCGAACATCTCGCGAAGTGGGACAAGACGATGGACATGATCGCCGACGCCTCGTTCACGAAATATCGCGAACTGGTGCGCGACCCGAACTTGCCGCGCTACTTCAATCTCTCGACGCCCGTGGACGAACTTGCGAACCTGCACATGGGTTCACGGCCGGCGCGTCGCACCAAGGCCGACGACGGCATCGAGTCGCTGCGGGCGATTCCCTGGGTCTTTGGTTGGACCCAGTCACGCCAGATCGTGCCAGGATGGTTCGGGGTCGGCACGGGACTCGCGGCCGCGCGCGAGGCGGGTTTTGGCGACACGCTGAAGAGGATGCACAAGGAGTGGTCGTTCTTCACGTCGTTCATCTCGAACGTGGAGATGACCGTCGCGAAGACCGATATGACGATCGCCCACGAATACGTGCGACGCCTCGTACCCGAGGAGCTGCACTACGTCTTTGCAATCATCCGCGACGAGTACGAGCGCACCGTGCGCGAGATACTCGCCGTGACCGAGACGACGTCGTTGCTCGAGTCCCAGCCCTCGCTCGCGACGACCCTACGCACGCGCGATGAATATCTGCGACCCTTGCAACTCACCCAGATCCAGTTGCTCAGCCAAGTGCGCGCGACTCGCGCGCGCGACGAGGACGTGGACGAATTGACCCAACGCGCGCTACTGCTCACCATCAACGGCATCGCGACTGGCCTTCGCAACACTGGCTGACCCCTCGCCCACGAAAACTACGAGGCGAGCGTGCGCGGATCCACGCCACTACCGCCGCGCTCGCTGCTCTCGTACGCGGCGAGCGCCACGCGTAATACGTCGAGTGCCTCGTCGCCACTCCACTGGAGGGGCCCCTCGCCCGTGTGGAGCCAACGCAGCCAGTGGCGCCCGGAGTCACGAAAGCTACTCGCCCAGTCGTCGTCGAGCGCGTGGTGTGAGCGCATCTCGCCGTCGAGGTAGACCTCGAAACTGGGTTGTTGGAGGCCGCGACTCGTACAGCGATTCACTCGCGCAAAACCGCGTTGACCAGTCACTTCCCAGCGTTCGTCGTTGGTGTAGTAGTCCGAGCGCAGGTACATGTCCACCGCGAGGGTGATGTCCCACACCCCGCGAATCCCGTTCTCGTGTTCCCACGCGACCGTCGTCGGGGCGTCGACCACGATGCCGGGGATCACTTCGGTCGTCCCGATCCACGCACGAACCTCCCTCACCGGACCGAAGAGCCAGAGGGCCGTGGAGAGTTTGTGCCATCCGTCATCGAAGAACAGCGTGCCCCGACCTCGCAGCGCCTGGTCGAACTGCCATTGATAGGTGTCACCGGGGACCTCCCAGCCCCCTCGACCCGACGCGACCATTTTGAGGTGATAGCCGCTGATGGCGCCCAGTTCGCCCGAGTCGACCACCGCCTTCAGTCGGCGCAATGGTTCGTAGAACAGGTAGTTCTCCATCACCCGGAGTTCTCGACCTTGTTGGCGCGCCGCCGACACCATTCTCGTCGCACTCGCCAAATCATTCGCGATGGGTTTTTGAAGGTTCACGTGCCAGCCGTTCGAGAGGCATTCGAGCACGCCCTCTTCGTGGACGACGATTGGTAACAAGACCTCGACGGCGTCGACGAGGATGCCGCTGTCGCCGAGTTCTTCGATGGTCGCGAACGTCGCGACCCCGGGCCACTCGGCCTCACGTTGCTTTCGTCGTTCGTCGCTCGAGTCGACGAGGGCGACTACTTCGACGTCCGGATTCTCCACGTAGGCGAGACGGTTCAAGTCATAAATTCGTCCGAGCCCGATGAACGCCGCGCGCACCGCACGTTGATACGGCACGAAACCCTTCGACGTTGTGCGCTCACTCACGTCAGGTGCCCGAGCGTGCGCGCTCTTCGTCTCGTTGCACGCGCCACAACGCGTAACGCCCACGTCCCCTTAGGAGGTGATGATCACCCGGTGCCTCTTCGTGGACGTGGGCCACGAGCGGCGACGTGGAAAGACCTATCGCCCCCGCGACCATGATGAGCAGTGAGAGCACTTCGAGTGTGAGGTACCCGGGTCCCCCTCGCAGGCTCTCGCCGTAGAGGACGCGGCCAACCACGATCGACACGAACGGATTGACCAGGATGAGTGTCGACTGGGACGCGGCGAAGGGTCCTACCTGAAAGGCCGCCTGCATGACGAGGAACGAACTGAGACCGAGCACCGCGAGCGCGTAGAGCTGCCACGAACTGAAGAGCGGTCCCCAACCGGCGACGAGTCGATCGGTCATCGACTTCGTGATTGCGGCGAGCAACGCGAATCCTACGGACGCACCGGCGCCGAGCAACAGCGCGCGACGTAGTGGCGAACCCTTCGAGCCGAGCGCCACCAGGATCAACAACACGCCCACCGTCAGCGCTCCCATCACGACCCAGAGCAGATTGCTCGGATTCTTGGTGCCGAGTCGTGGCGACGCGAAGGCGAGGAACAGTCCCAGCCCGAGCGCGGTCGCCGCGGCGGACACCAAGTCGCGACCGCGAAGTGGCGTTCGGTACCAGAGCCACAACACCAGGACCAAGATCACGAGTTCGCTCACCATGAGCGGTTGGACGACGTTGAGCGACCCCACGTGCAATGCCGCCGCTTGGCTCACGTAGCCCGCCGCCATGATGACAAAACCAAGCAGCCAGATCGGTCGTTGGACCATGTAGCGCACGAGGCCGAGTGAGGGACCGTTCTTCTCGGGTGCGTCCTCGACTCCGAGGCGTTGACAGATGCTCGCGACGGCGTTGGCGAGGGCCGCGACGAGAGCGAGGAATTCAACCACCTCGCAAGCCTACGGTCCCCCTCACCCACGGCGGTTCCTCGTGCGCGACGCGGGCGCACCATGGTGCGGGCGACCTAGATTGGAGTCGAACCGCGGAGGAATATGCCCTTTGACCTTGGAGAATTGCTACGGACGCGTCACGGCGAGAACTTCGAATTACACGCCGCGTACTTGAATCCTCAACTCACCAAGGTCGTCAAGACCATTGGTTTCGACCGCTTCTACGAGCGCGGTGAGGGTTGCTACCTGATCGACGACGACGGCGTGCGCTACCTCGACATGTTGAGCGGCTTTGGGGTCTTCGCGCTCGGGCGAAGTCATCCGGTGATCAAGGACGCCCTGCACCAGGCGATCGACGCGGACCTGCCCAACATGGTCCAGATCGACTCGGCGCTGCTCCCGGGTCTGCTCGCCGAGCAACTCGTGCGCCGCAGTCCCAAGAACATCGAGCGCGCCTTCTTCTGCAATTCGGGCGCCGAAGCCGTCGAGGCGGCCATCAAGTTCGCGCGCGCGAGTACCAAGCGCGAACGAATCCTGTTCTTCAGCCACGCCTATCACGGTCTCACGATGGGCGCGCTCTCGCTCAATGGCTCGAAGGACTTCAAGGAGGGATTCGGTGCACTCTTGCCCGGGGCGACCGAGGTCCCCTTCGGTGACGTCGAGACACTGAGGAGAGAACTTCGCGCCGGCGGGGTCGCGGCACTCATCGCCGAGCCAATCCAGGGCAAGGGTGTCTACGAACTCTCGGCGGAGCAGTGGCGCGCGATCGAAGACGCCGTCCACGACGCGGGTGCGCTGTTCATCGCCGACGAGGTGCAAACGGGCATTGGTCGCACCGGGCGGTTCTACGCCTTCGAACACTACGGGCTCACGCCCGACATCATCACCGTCTCCAAGGCGTTATCGGGGGGCTACGTGCCCGTTGGGGCGATGCTCGCGAGTGACAAGATATTTCGTAGCGTCTACAGCTCCATGGAGCGCGCCATGGTGCACTCGACGACGTTCAAGGGGAACCAACTCGCCATGGTCGCGGGTCTCGCGACCCTTCAGGTCTTTGACGACGAAGGAATCGTCGCGCACGCCGCCGCCATGGGTGACGTGTGGCACGCCAAGCTCAAGGAACTCGCGACGCGACATGATTTCATCCACGACGTGCGCGGCTTGGGTCAAATGATCGGCATCGAATTCGGCGCGCCGAGTGCGGGTAAGGCCAAACGACGCTACCGAGTGCTCGAGACCGCCCGAACGGCGATGTTCTCACAGACGCTCGTCGTGCCGCTCTTCCAACGTCATCACATCTTGACCCAGGTCGCGGCGGACAACGTGAACATCATCAAACTGCTGCCGCCGCTCATCGCCGGCGAAACGGAAATTGACCTCTTCGTCGCGGCGCTCGACGACTTGCTCACCGACGCGGAGCAGGGAAACGGTTGGGTGGTGGACTTCGGTGTGACGATGGCCAAGGGTGTCTTCAAACGGCCGCGCGCCAAGGCACGCTCGACGAGCGAGGCCCGATGAGTTATGAACTTCGGCGCGGTGACCGCGTCGTCGTCACGGGGGCGGCGGGCTTCATAGGATCTGCGGTGACGCGCGCCTTGCTCGCGCGCGGCGCGAACGTCGTGGCGCTGCTCGAACCTGGCGCGTCCGCCACGAACCTCGACGGCCTCGACCTCGAACGACGCGAGGCGGACATCACCAAGCCGTCCAGTCTCGCCGGCGTGTTCGACGGTGCGAAGTACTGCTTTCACCTCGCCGCCAAGTTCGGCTTCTGGCCCGCCGACTCGTCGTCGTTCTACGAGGTCAACGTCCAGGGAAGCCGCAACGTCGTCGCTCGCGCCAGCGAGGCGGGTGTCGAGCGTATTGTCTATACCTCAACAGTCGCCACGCTGGGCCTATGGCGAACCAAGTCCGGTACGCCCTCCAGTGAGGATGACGTGGCCGACCTCAGCCACCTCTACGGGAACTACAAGCAGACCAAGTACGTCGCCGAGCACGAGGTCCTTCGACTCGCCGCCCAGGGTGCACCGGTGGTGCTGGTTTTGCCCACGATGCCCCACGGACCTCACGACTATCGGCCGACGCCCTCGGGCAAGGTCGTGCTCGACTACCTGAACGGCGCGATGCCCGGCTACGTCGAGACCGCAATGAACGTGGCGCACGTCGACGACCTGGCACTCGGCCACGTGCTCGCGCTCGAGAAGGGCCAGCAGGGACGCAGCTACATTTGCGGTGGCGAGAACATCTCCATGGCCCAGTTGCTCGCCATTCTCTCTGACGTCACCGGACTTCCGAGTTCACAACGAAAGTTCCCCTCGTTCTTTCCCCTGGTCGCGGGCTACGCGTCACAGTTCTTCGAAGGCAGCATCCTTCATCGTGAACCTCGCGTCCCCCTCGAAGCCGCCCAGATGGCGAGCACTCACATGACCTTCGACGACCGCCGTGCGCGCACCGAACTCGGCTACCGTTCGCGACCCGCCGCCCTCGCGCTCTACGAGTCAGCGCGTTGGTTCGTCGAAAACGGTTACGTGGACGACGATCGCGTCACGCAACTTCACTGGAGCCCGCCCACGGCGAGTTAAGTCGCCGTTCAGCAACGCCGGCCGCGTTGGTTACGCCTTTGTCGAAGGTTTCGGGCCACGTGGGCGACGCCGTGGTGGGCGCTCGCCTCGAGGGGAAGTGACGCCGGACGATCACGCCCCGAAAGGGGCTTTCTACGCGTTTTTGCTCGGCGAATTCGCGCCCCGAGACCTCTCATGCACCTTAATAACGATACGCTACGTTTCATATTGTTACGCGTAGGCTGGTAGCTATGTCGACGGTCACAAGTCTCGAAGCGCTGAAGCGCGGACGGCCACGCAGCGAACCGGCGCGACTCGCCATCTTGGAGGCCGCCGCCGCCTTGCTGTCCGAGCGTGGTCTTCGCGCGATGACGATAGAACAGGTCGCCAAGCGTGCCGGCGTCGCCAAGACAACGATCTATCGCCGATGGCCGTCCAAGGCGACCCTGGCCCTGGAGGCGTTCCTTAACGAGTTCCTTTCCACCCAGCCACCCGTGGACACGGGCACCTTCGACGGCGACCTTCGCGCCGCGCTCACGGCGTGGGTAAAGACGGTTGACGGAACGTCAACTGGGCGCTCGCTCGTCAGCATCATCGCGGAGATTCAGCTCGATCCAGAGTTGGGTTTTACGTGGCGCGAGAACATACTCTCGTCCGTGCGCGCGCAACACCGACGGATGGTTGAACGAGCCATTTCGCGAGGTGAGATCCCCTCACGCTCGAACGTGGAACTCCTGATGGACATGCTCTACGGCCCCGCCTACCACCGCCTCGTCCAAGGTCACCTCGCACTCACCCCGGAGTTCATCGAACTGGTCGTGGGCATGGTGGTCGCCGGGGCGAAGGCCGGCGCCGCCATATCACCCGCTGGTTAATCCCCTCGTATCGAGGATCTCGCCCTATTTCTCCTCGTGTGTCCCGACGAGCACCGCCCGCGCCAAAGAATGCATGAAGAGGTTGAATCCCAGGTACGCGGGTGTCGCGGTCGCCGGTACGTCCAGGCTTTCGACGTCGACGGCGTGAACGACGAAATAGTAGTGATGTACGCCGTGACCCTTGGGCGGTGCCGCTCCCACGAAACCGGCGAATCCGGCGTCGTTGGGCAATTGGAAGGCACCCGCGGGGAGCCCCGCACCATCGTTGTCAGCGGCACCGGACGCGAGCGTCGTCGTCGTCACGGGCACGTTGACGACCGCCCAGTGCCAGAAGCCCGACGCGGTCGGCGCGTCCGGGTCGTAGGCGGTCACCGCAAAACTCTTGGTCGCCTCGGGAAAACCGTGCCACGACAGTTGGGGCGACGTGTCCGTACCCGGTAAACCCATCATGCCGCTCAACTGTGGCGCCGCTAAGGCCCCGCCGTGCGTGAGGTCCTCGGACGTCACCTCGAAGGACGGCACTGCCGGCAAATCGTCGTAGGGGTTTCGCGACACGTTTCTCTCCTTGACTAGGTGACGTCAATGTAGTGGACGAATTTCGTCTCGCGCACGCGGCGCGAGGGTGCGACCCGCGCGAAGGTGCGTTTTCGTCCCGAGCCCCCGCTGACGTAGTAGTACTTCTTCTATGAGCGATACCCTCGTTCCCTCACCCGACCAGCTCACCGACGTGCTCCCCTCGCCCCGACTTCTCGCGAACGGGATGGCCATCCCCGAACTGCGTGCCTCGTATCGCCACATCGATAACTGGCGCAACGCCCGCGCGGTCGTCATGGTGTGGTTCTGGACCGCGCTCCTCGTCGAGGTTGGTTCGCGTTGGAACCTGCTCGCGGCGCTCGTCGCCTTCGTGCTCATGGGCCCCATGCACGCACGATTCGCCATCTTGATGCACGAGAGCGCGCACCGACTTCTGTTCACCCGGAAGAAGGTGAATGATTTCGTGGGAACGTGGCTCATCGCGTACCCGGCGCTCGTGCCGATCTCCCTGTACCGGCGGAGTCACTTCGCCCACCATCGCGAGGAGTTCGGTCCCGACGAGCCCGACATGGCCTTCTACAGTGGCTACCCCTGCGCACCACGCGACCTTCTCCGGCGCCTCGTTCGTGACGCCTGTGGCATTTCGGGCTTCAAGAACTTCTCGGTGCTCGTGCGCGCACTGTTTCGCGCGTCGAGTCGACGGATCGCCTCGTCGATCTTTGGCGTCCAACTCGTGATGTTCGGGCTGTTCTGGCTCGCGACCGGTGCGTGGTGGTCGTATCTCGTCTTTTGGTGGCTGCCCTGGATGACGCAGTGGCGCGTCCTCAACCGACTTCGGGCGGTGGCCGAACACGGGGGCATGCAAAAGAGCAGTGATCGTCGACTCACGACGCACAACGTTCGCCAAACGTGGTTGGCCCGTTTCTGGTTCGTGCCCTACAACACGGGATGGCACCTTGCCCACCACGTGGACATGGGCGTGCCGTGGCACAACCTTCCCGCGTACCATCGCGAATTACAACGTGCGGGCTACGCCACCGACGCCATCACGTTCAAGAGTTACCTCGCACTGTGGCGCAAGGCGACTACCCCCCAACTGAACGACGCGGAGCGCGGCGACGCAACCTTTTAGATTGGCGGTCAGTCCTTCGACTCCCCGCTTCGTGTTGACTAGCGGAGAGGACCTCGTAAAGAGTCAGCCAATTAGGGACCTGCGACCCTTTCGATCTCGTGTGGTCCGTGTGAGACTTATGGAAAGTGGCCACACGTTGGCGTATGAGTGACGGGAGTCGCATGACCCGAAACCGACTTTGGACCATCGCGTGCGCGTATTTCATCGTCGTGCTCGTGGTGAGCGCGTGGACGGCGGCCGGCGCGTTGGCCCTGCTCGTACTCGGCGGATGCCTCGGTCTCCTGGTGATCTTTCGCAATCGAACGGACCACGGCGCTGGCGAGAACGCCAACACGTGTGAGAGCTGCGGTGCGCTGCTCCAAGCGCACGCCGGACTTCCCGTTCGAAAATGTCGTAACTGTGGTGAGCGACAATCGTGGGCGAAGTGACCAGGTTCGCTCCAACCACGTGACGCGCAAGTGTGGGACGCCGCGTCGCCGTGGCGGACTTCGCTTCGGCCCAAAAAAGTTTCGCGACCCGTAGGCTCGCGGGACGTCGGAGCATCGTCTCGGTCAACCATCGAACAGAAGAGGTGAGTACATGGCGCATCGTTCCCTCGAGGGTCGATCCGTGATTGTCTTTGGGGGTAGCGGCGCCCTCGGTGCTGCCGTCGTGGAGCGAACGCTCGACGACGGGGCGACAGTACTCGTCGCCGATGCCGCCAACACAAAGTCAAGTGACGAGGGTCGAATCGTTCGCCACGCAAGCGTCGACGCGCTCGACGAGACGTCAGTGGCGTCATTCTTCGCAAACCTCGACGCTGCACCGTGGGCGGTGGTGAACCTCATCGGCGGCTACACCGGGAGTCAGGCCGTCGAGGATATGGACCTTTCGGTCCTTCGTCGACAACTGGAACTCAATCTCGTCACTGCGGCGACGATTACGAAATACGCAGTACGACGTTTGAAGGCGGCCGGAGAAGGAGGTCGGATCGTCCATACCTCGAGTCGCGTCGCGACCCAGGACGGTCACGACGGTTTTTCCTACAGCGTGAGCAAATTGGCCGTCGTTCGGCTCGTCGAGGCGACCGCCGCCGAAGTGCGTGACGACGCAATCACGGTGAACTGCGTGATGCCGAGCATCATCGACACGCCAGCGAATCGCGCGGCAATGCCGAAGGCGGACTTCGCCAAATGGCCCCGGGCTGAACAGATTGCGGACGTGATCGCGTTCCTCGTGTCGGACGCTTCGGTCCTCATCTCTGGTGCCGCCATACCGGTCTACGGACTCGCGTAAATGAAAGGTTCAAATTTCTCCTTTCGTGGTCGCTCGAGCTACTAACTCACCCAAAACCCACTCGAGTACGCAAACGCTCCAATCACGACGTAGTCGACTTCGAATCTATTGAAAGCTTCAATTATCACTTCGGCTTCTAGTTCGTGGTTCACTGACTTCCTCGATTACTCGCGCATTACTGAATCCGGCGACATTCTCTCTGTGTCGAGTTTCGACGCGCTGCCGTTCAACGTCACTCCGCCTTGAATGTCTCTCAATTAACAACTGGTCGTGGTCATCAAGACTTTCGAGATGAATTCTTGGTTCTAATCCCACCGAAGCAAGAATTCGTTGCACCGATTCAAATCCAGGATCAATCCGCCCCAACTCGATCCGAGCGATCGTTGACTGGGCGACGCCAGCTCGCGCTGCTAATTCACGCTGAGTGAGATTCAATTGCACGCGTGCCAATGCCAACAGGCTCCCCGCGACTGTCGGAGAGGTTGCGGTAGTTCGCATGGTTACATGATAGCATATCCGCTCTCAGTATCCGAGAGCCTGCAAGAAACTCCCTTGGCATTCCGTCAAAGTTCCTGCACGTAGTCACTCATCCTTGAGGACGCGCTTCGAACCGATGAACATCCGGTAATTGGAGTTGTACATTTACGCGAACTTTTTGTTGGTCAGACTGACCGATGGAAGCCATTCCAAAAAGCACGAGGGCCCAGGATGTACCTGGGCCCTCGATCTTGGTGGCGGGGGCAAGATTTGAACTTGCGACCTTCGGGTTATGAGCCCGACGAGCTACCAGACTGCTCCACCCCGCGTTGCGAAAGACCAGCATACCAGACGCCCGATTCGAGGGAAACTGCGCACTCTTAGGTGCGAGGTCTTGTGCTCCCCTCACCACTGCCGACGTGGGAAATCCGCCATCAACGCTGGTTGTACAACACCGACGTCTTCTCACCGTGAGCGAACGTGAGCGTGAGGGTATGGACCCCGCGTGGGGCGTTACTCGGCACGCTGACGTGGATGACGAGCGACTTTCCGTTGTCACTGCTCACCGCGACCCGCGTTGTGCGCACGCTACTCAGCACCTTGGGTTGACCGTAGAAGCCGGAGCCGACGATGGTGGTCTGCGTGGTTCGGCCCGTCCAGACCGCCGCGGTGACGCGAACCGCGTGCGGGGCCTTGGGCAAATTGATCGTGACGACCGTGACGGCGGACTGCGCGGCGAGGTACGAGCTGTCGGCGGCCTTGTAGACCGTTACGTCACAGGTGCCCACGGTGGAAAACGACAGGACGTCACCCTTGAGCGAGCAGTGGGCGGTTCCCGACGTCGCGCTGTAGGTCACCGCGCCGCTACCTGAGCCGCCTACGGACGTCAGGGTC
>Ga0116229_10010143_pt1 | contig 14196 bp, 8 predicted proteins | sample S1TSphgellanicum_3_FD_87313 | JGI IMG/M metagenome (GOLD analysis project Ga0116229, IMG submission 87313) | Host-associated microbial communities from peat moss isolated from Minnesota, USA - S1T2_Fc - Sphagnum magellanicum MG | ecosystem: Host-associated > Plants > Peat moss > Unclassified...
CCAACTATGCACTAACCACTTTGTGTGGGTTGTGTGTAGGCCCGTGTGAGTGAGTGAAGCTTGTCAACTCTTCCTAGTCCCATCTCGGAGCTCCAACACGCCCTTCTACCCCTCAAACTGTTGTGAGCTAAGGAGCGTACCTCGACTCTTCCCTCTTCCACTGTCTTCTACTTGGACTCACATTTGAATCCTTCCAAGAGTTGGGAGTGCGTAAAAAATAATCCATATAAATTTTAGGCACATAGAAAAAATAGTCTTGCAAAATGGTGTAGTTATTCGAGCTTGACTTGAAATCAAATTAAGGTTTTTCATTGGTATATGTAGATACACATTATACAAATATATCTTGTGTATATCACAAAATCAATAGACCATGTATTCAAATCAATTTCCTTAGACAATCAAGTAACCCAACATAATAGACCAAGGCTATAGGTATTAATTTCACATACACCCATTTCACATATGTTTACAAACTGATGAATGACATCATTCAATGCAAATATCAAAATTATAGCATGCCCAAGTTGTAGGTAATGATAATGGTGAAGTCATGTCCAAGGCCAACAAGAGATGTTGCCATTTTTTAATAAAAAAGTTACAATGTCAAACTTGTAAACTGTAAAGGTCAACAAAGTTACAAACAACCATTTGGATATGTCCCAAATGAGTTTTTAATTACTTGCTCCAAAACAACTCACAAAGTCTTTAGGTTGAAGATGTTCTAGTTGTATTATGATTAGACACATCAACAAAAGCGTCATGCTTTGAACATCTTCATGGATTGCTTAGAATTATGCCCACAATCCTCTTAAACAATCATGCCATACATGTGGTAGACTATTACAACATCTAGTAGCATAACCATGGGATGATTACCTGCATCCAAAATTAAAAACACAAATGTTAGTCAATGTTCACATAACACTCAATCTAAACACATAAAAATGCATGCATTTCATCTAGCACCAATTGCTCTAGACATTTTTGAACCAAAGTTCTTCTTCCAAAACCAAATAGCAACCTACAAGTGATTTGTAAACATAACAGAATGTAGGACCACTCTAATCAAGGCACTCTATTGTCCATTCACATGTGGCTTGCAATGGTACATCATTATCTAACAAAACTAAAATGAAAATTTGAAATCAAGGAATATGAATATGTAATTACTTGAGTTTGGATCGAATCTTCTTTGAACCAGTAGCCCTCGCATTCGTTGCTATTGAAGTCCTCGTTGTAATTGGAATTTTTGTTATTTTAATTTTTTGGCAAGAGAGTTAGCAACTTGTTCATCATTATTTGTTAATCCAGCCTTTTTGCCTTTACTAAGCCTACTTGTGGTAGCACCACAATCCTCATTGGGTAGATCAATCAAAGTATTGAAGTCAGTGTCCACATTTTGTTTCATTGCTATTGAAGCTAGTAGATAATTTAGAAAGTCCAAGTCTTTCTTGATCTCATGTTTTTGAGGTTTCAGCGGTGTAACCAATTTATGGTATGCTTGTAATGCATCCTTGATATTTGAAGTTTGAACTTGGCCTTTTCGAAGTGGTGATGTGATTTCACCCAATGGAAATGTCTTTAGTAGGCTTTTGTCAAGGCATTTGATGCTACCTACGGATGGACTTAATGTGTAAGATCGCATGGACTTTGCCAATGGAAGTCTCTCTTAATGAGTTGGGAAAAAAAACATAAAAGCCATATGTCTAGGATTTGCATGACAACAACCAAGCCATATCACATAATTTTACTTAAGCAAAATCACATTACAAGAACTATAAGGTGATAATTACAAGTCCACTACCTAGGGACTTCATGACCATCTATGGGACTATAGATCTACATATGTAAATATAAAAATTCATGGAATCCATAGATAGAAACTTCATTAAATGGAATTTGAGAACTTTGGGATTGTTATTTATGGACTTTGCTTGTACTTTTAATAGTAGGTCCAAAGACTAACCATACATTTGGGAAGTAAGAATGGACCCTAGGGAATTGATCAAGAGCTTCAAACACCTTGAATGGATTTCATAGAATGTATGATGGATTTTATGAAGTAAAAATGGACGCCAAGGAATGTTGAAGGATTTCAAACACCTTGAATAAACTTCATAGAATATAAGATGGACTCCAAAGAGTATGTCAAGGATTTTAAGGGATTTTAAAAAACTTCAATGGACTTCATAAAAGATAGATGGACTTTGGGAACTCTAGCAGTGCTACTAAAGGAATCTGAGGTCACTTCTAATACTAGGGATGGATTGACTAGGACTTTGTGAAATAAGATGGACTCCATAGAGTTCCACAAGGACTTCATAGAATGTACATGGACTTTGGGAAATTTGGCAATGACATCCAAGGATTCTATAAATGCATTCTATAATAAAGAGGGATTGCCCATGGACTATATGAAGTAAGAATGACACTTGAAAAGTTCAAATGAACTTCACAAAGTCTAGATTTGTGTCAAGGCACTTCAAGTAGGCTACCAAGGACTTTATGGACTTTGAATACTATTGATAAATTAATTAGGGAATTGAACTACCATCTAATAGAATTAAGGGAACACAAGTTGACACTTGAGAAGTTGATACATCCAATTGCAAACTTGAAAGGCAATTGAAGACACACTAATGGACTCAACCATAAAATATGGAACTTTGAAGATCTAGAAGTTTGTTTGTACATGTACAACCCAACAATTCAAAAAAATGTACAAACACAAAGCTCAAAATAAATTATGGAACATACCAACTTGTTGACCTAGAAGTTTCACATCTTCATCAATGTGTCCTTTAGTTGTTGTAGGTAGCTTCAACCTGTTTAACCTCCACCAATTTGGATCTAGTGTTCAATCACACCCCCTATGCAAGCTTTTCAAAGAAGAAGCAAAATGTGTGGTTGCGCACCAAGAATGATACACATGTTGGCATGCTAAGACTTTACAATTCCACGCTGGTTCAAAGCCTTGAGCATAAAACAAATAACTTGAAATTGTGACAATGCGAGGGAAATCAAGAACATCATGTTCACTAAAGGCTAATGGAAAGGGCTGAAAGCTTGGAGATGGTATCTTGTTTTAGACCATTAATTGAACCTATTGAGCTATAGCAATTTGTTGTCATTGGAAAATTTCATGTCTTCCTAGGGCTTATTGGGAGCCCTTTCAGCTATAAAAGCCTTTTTTGCCACAAGGTTGTGCTTTGTTTGAAAGGCTTTAAGCATCCCCCTGAATTCTTCAAGGATGTTTTGTTCGGAGTCAAACTTATGTCAAATAGACTATAAAACACTAAAAGTTTCAGTTGTCCAATTTGTTGTTGTTTAGGGCTATTTTTAATTCTATTAGATGTGTATCTATAACATCTAGATCATTTTGCAACACTTGTAGCTTGGACTTTGCTTTCTGAACTAGGTCAATATGATCTTTAAGTTGTGTACTAACAATTGATAGTTCCTATTGACAACCATCTCTTGACTTAACAAATGAAGACAAAAAGGCCTCCTATCGAGGACATTTGACCTCTAAAATCGAAAGATTGTTGTGCCATTTACTCAAATCTTCAAGATTAAAAATGTAAGGGTGTGACTTATTCCTTGATGAATGATTGAACAACATGTCTTTTAAAGGTGAAAAGGTAAAACCTTTTCATTTGATTGTGTAGGCTCTTTTCCATCACCAACCACCCCAACTTCTAGATCTCCAACCTCCACAAGACTTTGACCTACTTCTTGAATATGGTTTAACTTGCGAAGCTAAGCTCTAATCGTCCACTCTGTAAACACAGCCTAGTTCACCTTTTGTTCTTTCTTCTTGCATACAATCCCTTGAGCCTTAGCTTTGTTGATCAACCTTGTGTTTGGCACTTAAGTGCGTTGATAAGCTTTCATCCATAACTCTTTAACATGTTTGACGATTGCCTGATTTTCATTGAAGTAGTAGCAGTAGCCATTTTTATTGTTGCAAGGCCCAAACAATGCTTACACTTCTTCTGTGCAATCCTTCCCAATCTTCAACCTTTTAAAATTAATACCTTTGTTGCAAAAGTTGTACTTCTTTGCAAACTAATTACGAGTCACTTGAAGTTTTTTGTCAAATATGATCTCGGGAGGTTTGCCATACAAAGGTTTGACATACAAAGATAATCTGCCCTCAACCTTCATTTGTCGCTTTAGTTTTGTACTCCCTAGACTACACACATTTTGTGACATAATGAGTAACCTTAGTGGCATTCAATCATTAAACATAGAGTATCAAATGCCAACAAGATTGCATAATCAAGTTTCAGTGTACACAAGCAAGGAAGAAACAAAACGTAGATGGTCCAAGTTACACATGCAAATCCCATTATGAGCACAGTAGGTTCCTAATTAGGCGGGAAAACCCACAAATTTGAAATGATTTTTAAAAAAAAATGTATAAGATGTACATGTCCTGCAAGTCCCCAATTTAGTTTATCCTTAACCCATTCAAACTTAGTCAAATTGGGCAAATAAGGAGTAAGGTGATGTTTTCAAATGCCAGTTTGTGAGCCACTATAACATGCACATACCCAGATGAATGAATCATGTCAATTGATGACTTATACATTTTAGAATTATGAATATGTTCAATGTAAGTCATAATGTGATAATTAAAACATCAATGAAAATTTATCAACTGTGCTATTTTAAGGGCACATAATCACAAATTATGTTCTTCCTTTTTTTGGGGGGTTTTTTTCTATTAAATTAAATCTTAAGTGTCCCACTTAAGTGACATTCAAGGAGGAGTTAAAAGTACGCCAAGAACAAGCATATATATGGCACTAAATATTTTTACTTTTAAAAAATGTCACGAATAAATGATCTGTATAGCTTTGGAGTGGTTGATCCAACTTGAAGATGGATTGTAGTTCACTTTGCATGGAGATGAAATTGACATTTACAAATTTGTCAAACATGGCCAAGTTCATGTGCAAAAAGATGGATTTGAAGATATTTTCCATGTTATTAATAATTCAATTGTTGGGTTTGACCACAATGAAGCCAAATTATTTTTACAAATTTCCCTTAAATGCATTTAGGTAATGGTTTTTGCCAATTCTTTTATGTTTATCATTAAATTTATGGTCAAATAAATTTCAAACACCCAAAATCATGGAATCAACCAACTACTTGAAACAATTTGAAATGCATTAAATTGGATTGTTCAATGAGTCTAGAACTTCCTAAAAAGATTGGCATATGTAAATGGTACATTCAAGAAACTATATTTCATTTGAAATTATTTTAGACCATTTGCATGATTGATAAATATATAGCCAAAGAATATCCTATTTTGAAAGTCAATTTAACTATGATGTTGAATAAATATGTAGGTTGGATTGAACATTTTTTTGAAGGATATGTTCAATTTGAGTCATTAAAGGTTGAGACATGAACATATGGTCTCATTTATTAGAGTATTTTTCCATTGTTTGATTACAATGTATAACAATTAAAATTTTAAATTTTAACTTTTATTTTTTTAATTTCTTATAAGAAGAACCAAATCAAATATCAAGAATGCAAGAAGTTTTGCAAATGCTAGAAGGATTGAACCAAAAGAAAGCCATGCAATTTGCCACATTATTCCAAGAATATTTCAATATGATATTGGAAAGATAAATAGGTTACTTTCAATCAACTAACCCTCCACTTTCAAAACAATATGATTTGTATTTTTTTATACGACTAAATTCAACATGTATACTTATTGTTGCACATGTCCATTTTATTCCATCAACCTTTTGTAAATGTGGGATTGTATTTCAATAGGTCCATAAACTCAAAGATTCAACATTGGTTATATTACATATTTGTAATATATTACATATATTACATACTTGACAACTCTTGTGTTTGAATAAATGATAAATTAGATGTTATTAAATGGAAAATAAAATCTTTATAATCATCAATTTAAAGTAGGTGTTATGGATTTATGTATATAGGTGTACATACATCATTCGAAACCTTTCGAAATTTTCATTTTTTAATCTTTGAGAAATTGGCCTTTGTTATGAAAGTAATCTTTTGTTTAATAATGTGTTAGCCCTTCCGTTTTCATTTGACACACTATATGCAATAGAACATTGGAGGAGGATTCAACCTTTTTTCTAGATGGTGTTGGGCATATGGTATCTAGACTTTCTAATTAAAGTTTTTAATTAATTTTTGGATGGAACACAATAAAAGTTAAAGGGTTGTCCATTTTTTGAAAAAGAGATTTTAATCAAATTAACATGCACCCTTGTGTGATACTAAATGATTCATAGGAATTTTGTACACCTATTATAATATTAATAGAGAAATTTATGTCGGTAATTTGTGCTTTAAATTTTTGATATACTATAGACATGGTTTTATAAAATGATGATATATTTGAAAACCAAACATTATGATTTTTCATCTAGTCTTACAATATTCATATAAACTATAAACCTTTTAACTATAGTTGTGCATGATGGCTCCCATTATCACACATGGCACTTTCCTACTAGCAAAATTGTAGTAGCTTCAAGTTATATTTTCATTCTAGACTTCAAATTATAACTCCCTTGGGATAGTTTAAGTTAATATGTTTTCATAACCTGCCCTTTAAGAGAGAGGGATTGGGCACCTATATATATAAGCATAATTTCCCTCTTGATCTTAATGAGTTGCAAGATCCATGTTCTTTAATGGGAGGATATTGAAGGATACTAATGTAGCCTGTGCTGTCAGCCCAAGTATGTCAATACCCAACTAATTTCTCCTTCCCAGTTAAAACTGCAATGGCAAAAATTACTGAAAATTCAATACCTTCCACTCGATAGGTTTAAAAATTACAAAATCAACTCCAAGACATCTCACTTGTCCTGGGCTTTTCAACAATGTCTAGAGTCCACCCCAATGTCTTTTAAGAAAATTCGTTTTCATTTTGTCGAATTTTCTTCAAAAAAAGTTTCAATATTCAATAACTCCCATGTCACAGGTCTACACACTATCAAATCATCTCCATCCACACACATACTCATTGAGGACTTTCCAATATAACAAGTGCACAACAGGAGCCACTGTGGATCAGGATATCTCATCATGACAAACAAAACAAAACAAACTACCTTAATAAATAGATGAGGTGCCTTCCAAATACAGTAGAAAATTTCTCCAAGTGCTATACCACAAGAGGTTGAGTGACCAATTTGAAAGAGCCAATTTTGAAACTAAGCATTAAACATGCTCACTGCTGCAAGTAGGCATTACCTACAAGAAAGGAAAGGCACTCTCAATCACATTAGACTCAAGCTCTTCTAAGTGAGCTCGTGTAACCCAAAAAGAGAGGAGCCTAGGAGGATACCATGAATGTTACAATCAGTGTTGGCAGTGCTATTAAAAACTAAGGAAAAGGACTTGCACACATCCTACACCGATGTGACAAGAAGCATCCTAGGATACAATTTCTTCACATTGACCATATTGTGTAATTTTTTACTACACTACTTCCCTCTACACATAGCTTCCACTGAAACCTCCCCCTCTCCTCATGTCAACATGGACAAGGTGTGACCTACCCTTTTTCAATTCAGTGTGGATGGAGGGACAAACTGGCTGCTCAGGGAAGCCCAATCTCAAGAAATGCACACCAAGAAAGGGGTGCTGTGCTATACTGAATCTGGCACTTGTGCCAAAACTTTGAAAGGGACCTGCATCAGGGATGGTGGGAATAGCCTCCAAATGAATGCTCAAAATGCCACATTCAGTGAAGAAATGAAGCCTGGTATGCAGGAGGAGGGGGTGGCAAGCCACTGCCAAATTGATAGTTGCTGTATGTGGCAGGAGGGTTGTTGTACCCCGTAGAACTGTAGACCTGTGAAGTAAGTCCATCAGCTGGGTACAGGTAAGAACTTGAGAGGGAAACAGGGCTCCGGTTGCCACCAGCATATGTTGTAGAATAAGCACCCTGGACACGCCGATCATAGTTATTCTGTGGTGCCAAAGCATAGGAGGGACCTACAGCAATGCTGTATTGGCCCTGGCTCCTGTCTGGTGGTGGTCGATAGTAGTTTCTGTTGTCATTGTTGTTGTTAGGAACTGGAACAGCCCCATACTCACCACCAGTAACATTGCTGGCACGTGGCCGTTTTGTATTGGCCTTGACTGCAACTGCTGTCCTCTTCCTATCTGACTTGGCCTTCTCCAGCTGACCCACACGCTTTAGGAGTGGCATTGAAGGAAATTGGTTTTCTAGATCATAGTCCTCAATACACTTCAACACTGCTTTGAGTGCTGCCAACTCCTTCATTGCTGCATCGTTCTGCATCAAAATGAATTGCATCCTTTAAGAGATCTTCTAAGGAGTTGCAGAACAAGAAATGTCCCATGAGTACCTGTGTCTCATGCCAATTTCTGACTCAGAAAGAGGAACCCATAACCACAAGACCACAAGTGTATTCTGATTACCTGCGCAGCAGTTGAGCTGTTTTGCTTTCCAGTCTTCAAAAGAGATTGTGCTGTCTTGCGAGCTTCCTTCAGATAAGTCTTAAGCAAGGGAACAGGCTGAACATGACTCATAATCCCAAATGAGTGGGCAAAAGAGAGAGCCTCAATCTGCTTGCCTTCTTTTGCCAGCCTATCCACGACATCTGCAGTAGGAGAAAGGGTGAAGGATCACTGAAAACCATGAGTACATGTCTTTGGAGCCATACAACTGGGAGACTCAATATTCAGCAAGCTGTACAAAAATTAACAAGACTCCAAGGTAGAGTTGCACAGATGCGAAAGCAAGCACTCATAACACATACAGCTGGTTCAATTTCCAAGGATGGACTCAACAGATATGCAAATGTAGGGAACATTTTTCCTAATACACCTGTGATCAAAATCACCACCTGCTAAACATTCAGCAACAGTTGGCTTCTTCACTAAGACCAAGTCTGCTCAAGAAAATTGGACACATAAACCACCACTATCCATGTGACAAACGACTCTTCAAAAGCCACAAAAGCCACAGGGAATCACTACTAAACAAAACTGACCCATAATTGTGATCAACTACAAAAATCACAGAAAATTGAGATGCACTTACCTGTTCCTCCTTCAGACAAAGTGTGAAACCTGAGGTAAAAGGAAAAAACTCTTCTAATGCTCATGATTAGAATCAAGTGATCTAGTCTGGCATTGAGGTGGCAAGGAAGACAGGAGGAGAGACCAAGGGAGGACATCCCACCTTGGGAAAGCATGGCAGTGGGAAAATAGGTAGCCTAAAAAGGTGACAAACCAGGCCCCAATATGCCAAACAACAAATCAGCAGACTCTGTTCTTAAGAACAGGAAAGCTATGTGAGAAAGTACTTTGGCTGTGGACGGACATGCCAACTAGGATTCTGCTCTCATGAGCTTGAAAAGATGGAATCCACAAATGAGAAATCCATGTTAGTGAAGATAGAGGGCCCAGTACAATGGGCTCCTATCACTGTGGGAGAGACACCAACCTGGTATCTTGGCAGAGAGTCCAAGGGAGCAGTACAGTGCAGGGGTTTGCCTGCGCCTGGCAATTGCACTGACAAGTTTGCACAGCTCGTCATCATTGTACTCAGGAGCAAGGCCAAATGTAGTCAACAGCTGGAGAAAAGCTTGAGCATCCAATGGAAAAGCTGGAGCATCTACAGGGGTGGAATCCATCTTGGACTTCCAATGGTCTGCCACCTGCTTGGCAGATTCCTTGATATTGGAAGGCACCACTGGGTGATCAGATCCCAAAACAGGGTCTGCCAGTGCCACAGCCAGGCACTCAAGAAGAAGAATACAGGCCCGGCGGTTTGCAAAGGCTCCTGCATCCCTATTCTTTTCTGGCCCTACCGGATCTGGAAGGTGGTAGCCATCCAAAGCCCCCAGCACCATGCGTGCTGGATCAATTGCACACTGCAGGGCAGGGGGCAGCTCAGTTCTCATAGCTCCAACATCCTTTCGGTGATCAACTAGGAATTTCCTCAGTCCATCTCCATCCATATTCTCACACAATGCCTTGAGCTGTGGCCGCACCCTCACATCAGACACTACTGGCTTAGGGTTAGAAGTGATGGCAGTACCCACAGGAGCCATATTGCTGTTCTGATTTGTGGTATTTGTGGTATCATGCTTGCTATCCTGCTTACTATCATGCTTGTTAGCAGTGACTGACACATGAGGAGCAGGAGCAGCAGCAACAGCAGCAGCTTCAGACGATGGGGTTAGAGTGCTAATTCCTACAAGCTTGGGAGTTGCAGCATCTACCTCTATGGCTTGAGAGGGAGGAGGAGCAGGGCCATTGGGAACTGGAACACTATGTACAGGTTCTGGTTTCGCGGTGGTGGTGCCTACACTGTCAGGAGCAGTCACCTGCTGCGGAGACTTCCCACCAGCAGCTTCAGCTTCAAGGCGACTTTTCTCTTCCTGCCACTTGCGTTTCTCTTCAAACAGGGAAGCAATGGCAGAGTCTTTCTGTTCTTGTACCCTAGAAAGCATGGCTTGCTCTCTGGCGGACACAGCTTCTTCCCTCTTGTCAAGGGCTTCTTGCAGTTGCTTGCTCTTGCTCTCAAAGGCCTCTTCCTTGGCGATCAGATCTTGGAATCGCTGCTGCAAACTCCGGTCAAGATCTGCAAAGTAATCCTCGAAGTCCTTCCACTCCATGGTGAAGTCCATTATCGCTCTTCTCTGGACTTCCAGATTGGCAAATACCTTCTCTAGGCGGTCCTTTCGTTCAGAGCCGGCCTCTAATGCCTGCGCTATAGGATCCTCCTCCGTCGCCATTCCCGACTTTCACCCTAAAACAAAACCTCTCTCTCTCTCTCTCTCTCTCTCTCTCTCTCTCTCATACACCACAAAACCCTACCCTCCTCCCACAAAACTTCACCACGCAAATTAGCCTATCACAGCGACAAACAGACCCTCGATACTACGCAAAATATTTCTCACGATGTGTAGAGTTGGAGTGAGAAACGAAGAACGAAAAAGGCGAAGGTAGCGTGCACTCGTTTCCGCCGCCGTCCCTCCTTCCTTCCTTCCTTTCTCGAGCCCACAAACTGGAAGAAAAAACGCCACACAGCACCAAAAGCTGCCACAAAACAACCAAAAGAAAGCCCAAACACTAGGAAAAAGCATGAAGATGAAAAGAAACCACAAAAGAAAACCAGCGACGACAGCAGAGTCGCCCGAGAGAAACAAGCAGCAGCACGCAAAGCAAGAACGGCAGAAGGGAGCGCGACGACGTGGTACCATGGTCCGTCTCCTCCCTGGAGCTTCACGATACCAGATTGAGGATGACTGGTCACCGTCCGATCTTCCATCGAACGGCCAGAAACCAATCCACGACCGTGCAAACCCTCCTTGGCAACCGTCCTCATCCACCCACATAAAAAGGGTATCACACGGTTATCATAAGGGCACCAAAAGGGTACTCAGACGGATCGGACCGGACAGTAGGTTTTCGGGCGAGATTTTGCGGTTCTCCTTTCTGACCACCAAAACCGGAGTTCTGATACCCGGGGGCGTTGTCACACGTACCCGCCAAGTTGTGCTACCTGCCAAGTCCATCATCAACTACTTGGCTGAACAGTTTGGATTTCAGTATACACTAGTGTGGCCTGTGCCCTTTGGCCCAAGTGTGAACCCAACTAATTTCTTCTTGGAAAACCAATTTTCTGTATTTTAGTTAAAATTTCAAAAATACAAACTCCTGAAAAATCAGAAATCTTCCACACTTGAAGGTTTAAAATTACAAAATCACCTCATGAAATTGTACTCATTGAAGAGCACTTGTCAAGTCAAAACCTCATATAAAGTCACTTTGGATAACAAACAAAATTGTCCATAAGATGTCTTCTCTTGTTCTCCAAGTGCTTCCATTTGTATGCACACATCATCAAATCATGGTTGCTTATGGAAACTCAATGTTGCTCTTGCATACATTGGAAAATTTGCAAAAATGTTGTGTAGGTTAAAGAGAAATTGCAATAGAGTTGAACACATTCAACACAAGTTGCAAAAAACACAACATGGTCAAGTGTATCTAATGTACATTGATGATAAACATTTCTAGTTAATCAAATCTATCTATGAAGGAAGGTAGTTTGTTCTGTTTTGTTTTGTAATTATGAGATCCACCGAACCAGGATGCTTCAGATCGTGTTCTTGGTGTCTTTGGACAGCTCTCAGCGAGAGATGAGAGGGGCGCATGGGCTTGGTTCCATGATGTCTGGACTTCCAGTGCAAAAGTTCTTGAATATTGAATGATTTTTTCACTAAAAATAAAGTTAAATAATAGCTGAAAATTTTGCAGGAAGGAAAGATCTCGATGAGCGAGATTTAATGGAATTTATTTGGTAAGGTTGGATTTAGATTGTGTATCATTGAAGGAGGTCAAGTTATTACCATAGTACAGGGGTGGCTTCAGCACATATCTGTGAAATAATTGATTAATTTCCAAGACTGAATTTCAAAAATAAAATACTTTTCAAATATTTCGAAAGATTCTTCATTTTGCTTCACAAAAATTTGTTCTTCAAGAAATTTGTTTTCGGAGAATTTCAGCATTTCTAAAAATAATAGAATTTGTATTATGGTACCATCCGCCATGCAAATGTGGTAAATATCAAATTCCTTCTCTCTGGTCACTTATGTTTTGCCAAAGCTTCATTAATTTTATATTATTATTATTTTATTATTATTATAAAAAAATTCCTGAGCAGGCAAATTTTCACATCTATGCAAATCCAGAAATTGAGAATGTCAAACTCTGGTAAGTATGTTGCATCTCTCTTCCTTTCCAAAGTAATCTTTCCATTGTTCCCAGGAATTGTATTAGTCTCTTCCTCAAGTCCCCTACTACTCAAGTGTATTAGTTTTGTGTTCATAGTTTCTCATGTTTGTAATGCAAAGCAACCAAAATGTTTTTATTGTTTGCTTGATTAAATATGCATGTTCTGTAACTAGGAATTGTATTCAGAAATTGCATACGTAAGGGGTGAAACAGTCATGGATTCACTTTTGGGTTGAAAATGAAAGTTATCATTGTTTGAGTTTTGACATGCATAACAGAGTCAGTTGCTATAATAGTTCTTCAAGAATTATACCAATTTGCATGCTAATGTTAGAGTTATCCGCAAAGTCTCACGATTAGGGGGGACGAGAACGGCCAGTTTCGGCATAATAGGGCATCAAACTCATGACTGGGAATGGGAATTTTACAAAGCGAAATAACTGGGACCCAAACTAGTTTTTTCCACCAATTTCGGTGGTGAACTGAGTTTCATCCTGTCTTTCCTTTTTCCTGAGCGCCTCCACTGCTGCTACATATATTTTCACTGCTCCTACATGTATAGCTACTGTAATTACTCTCAAACCTTGTGCATTAAATGCTGAGTTCCAGGATTTCATACTGAAATTTAATCAAATTTCCTTACTTTCAGGATACCACTGAAAGAGGGCATAGGGGGTGAAAGCATGCCCAAAGACAGGGTGAAGACAGGGTGGCTTTACGGATAACTCTATTGTTTCCTGACTTTAAGTGAAAGCATGCCCAAAAACAGGGTGAAGACAGGGTGACTTTAGGGATAACTCTATTGTTTCCTGTTAAACTATGTGTCACTGTTTGACATTTTGATTCCTGGTTGTGGCTTAAACATGGTGTACATTTCATCCAATTTGTTTCTGAGTTGTTGGATGATGAACAGGTCACCATATTGCTCCTACCATGAATTGTTTAGCCTTAGAAATAAAATTTATGAAACAAAACAGTTGTTACGATGTGCTACCCCAAATATCCCCATCTTGCTAAGAAAAAGCTTGCAAGTGTTTTGAGACTCTGAATACTGGATGTGTCTGTAGAGTGTTTTAAGACTCTGAAATTCTTGCATTGATAGGTGCAGTGTTGTGATTCGAAGGAATGTTGTTAAAACAAAATAGAAAAGATCAATTACCACCCTTCTACCAAGAGGAAGGGCTCCAACCTGTCCAGGCAGTGTTGGTAAAAGTGTGGGTTGAGCACAATCATTCGACTTTGAATTCACATGGATTGAATGTCTTCAACAAAGATGCATCTTCATGGGCACATATGATGTAGATGGTGTGGTTGTGTTTTCCAGTTTGGACATATAGACAAATGTTTGAAAATCAAACCTTATTGATCTGATCCCCTCTTGTGTCATGA
>Ga0116229_10010147_pt1 | contig 14191 bp, 11 predicted proteins | sample S1TSphgellanicum_3_FD_87313 | JGI IMG/M metagenome (GOLD analysis project Ga0116229, IMG submission 87313) | Host-associated microbial communities from peat moss isolated from Minnesota, USA - S1T2_Fc - Sphagnum magellanicum MG | ecosystem: Host-associated > Plants > Peat moss > Unclassified...
TACCTTATTTCATTTTTTCTAACTATTTTCAAAACAATGAAAATTACTTACCTTAGTTAATTTTTTCTAACACTTGTCAGATAAATGAAAATTACTTACCTTAGTTATTTTTTCTAACCCTTGTCAAAGAAACGAAAATTACGTACCTCAAGTTAATGTTTTCTAACCCTAGTCAGAGAAATGAAAATTACTTACCTTAACTTTTTTTTTCTAACCCTTGTCAAAGAAATTGAGAATTGACTGACCTTAGTTAGTTTTTGTAACCCTTGTTTTGCTTTGGGATTCTACGTAGGGAACGAGGTTCCCAGTTCCCACCGTGATTAGGGTTTGGCGCTCGTGGCCAAATAGAGAGGAGAGTAATAATTAGGTTCGACTCTCGAGGTTCGCGTGTTTCTGGAGAACGAAAGAGTTGTGTTTGGCGACGTGTTTTTTTGCATGTTTGCGGGAGGTGGGGAACTCGGCCGCTGGCGGGTGGGGACCGGATCAGGGAATGGTGAAGGTGAAGGGAGTGGAATGGAACCATGTGGTGGTAGTGAAGGAGCCGGAGAAGCATGGCATGGCGACGCTGGTCAGATGTGCGCATTGCGAGAAGGAGTTTCAGGGGAATGCCATGCGTATTCGCGCGCATCTGGTGGGGAACAAGCGTGCCGCAGGTGTTTCCGGCTGCCCGTCTTGTCCCGACAAGGCACGCCAGGAGCTTCGTCTCGTCGACGAGGCTAAGAGCCTGACGCAGCGGAAACGGGAAGCCAGGAGCAGGAGGAGCAGCACCAGAACCACCATGTCGTCCTCGGCGCCATCTGATCATAGCCTGGACAACAGCGGGCAACCTGTGGATCTGATGCCGTCGTTGCACAAGGGGGAGAAGACGGCCGTGGAGCATGCCTTCAAGAGCATGGTTTTCCAAGCCGGTGGATTACCTCTCAATTTCGTCAACCTATCGCCATGTAAAGCGGTGTGTGCTTTCTCTTGTTTTCTCTTCCTACGCCACGTGCACTGTTGTCTTATATCTGAGATCTCTTGGCAAATTGTTTGCAATGCTATGAATTTCATGTCGTAGAGGTGTAGAAGAGCAGCTGTCTAGAAAGTTGTATAGTTTTGTGAATTGGATGTTGTAGTCCCTCAGACGGGTGCGGGCTCTCTCTCTCTCTCTTTAGTCCGAAGAAGAGGGCTTTGGAACGACAAGTTTTCCCTCTGCTGTTGCTGGTTGCGTCTTTCTCCTAAGCAAAGCTTTTTCACTTCTCCTGCACTGCAGAGAACTTTACTCTGTCTTGCATTCCCACTTTCAGGATCTGCCTTATTTTGCTTCTGTTGTGCAAGGCATATGATAGGGGCCAGTAATGTCACCACCAATCAATTTGGAGAACTTCTTTGAAGGCTTTGGAGTTCGACCGGAAACAGTTGCCAAGATAAAGGAGATGGGCTTCACAGGGCAGACCTTCATGTCGAATTTGGATGAACTCCCCTCCCTTTTGGAATCGATCAAACAACATTGCCATCTCACTCTTGGAGAAGAGTGGGGCATCAAGGGTGCAGCAAAAAAGCTGCACAAAGGTCTCTGTTTGTTAACATGACCCTTTTTTTTTTGGCTTGGTCTTGTTCTGTCTGCAGCCTTTCTTAGTTCTATTCCTGTCTTTAGGAGCTCTTTTGATGAGAAGTCTTAGAAAAGAGGATCCTGTTTCCTTTGCTTGAATTGTTGTTAGTCTGAGGGGGAATTACTAAGTGCCTGTCTTGTATTTTGCAGATCATTTGCCTGTCTTCACCCAGCCAGATGTGGAGAAGTGGCCAGAGCCTGAAAATGGTATGGTGAATGGTTCCAAGGAGGTCATGTGCATTAGTAAGTATGCAGTCTTATATGGCCTTAAGTGTCTCCTGTTTTTTGTCACTGTAAAGAGTACTGTTTTCCTTCCTTGTGCATTCTGGACTCATGCAATGTTGTGGATTTTTGTGTAGCACAAAGCTAGCTTCGATGGATAAAAATAGAGACGCAATCAAAATATAGCAGGAGATGCAGGAGAGTTTGGAACGACCATGATTGGATACAAGGGAGAGAATCCAATGCAACAACAGCAGATGTCTGTTATTGTATTTGGACCCATGTAGCTAGACCATCCAGTTCTGCATCAGAGCCTTCTATGGTGGAACCCTATTGGTACCTGTGATGTGTGTCAATGGTGAGCCACAGAACAGCCTTGCATCTTTGATATCTGAGGTTTGGTCATATAGAAAGACTAAAGATTTTCTTTGATCTGTATCGTATGGTCATCCAACAGAGTATGACTAGCAACAGTGGAGATGATGGAGACATGTAGGAGACAGTTTAAGGGGGTGACCAACCATTCCCACAAAACTGCAATTGAAGATCATCCAGTAAACACTTCACCTAGGTCCTTCCTTGTAGCAGCTTTAATGCAGTGCTTGTACATACTTGGAGCTTTTGGAGCACTGAATTATTCTCCATGGCCTAACACATAAAGAAATCAAAGCAGATGCACCACCACGTTTGTGCTAAGCCTTGTCTGCTTGGCTGTGTGGGATCCTTGTGGAGATGTGTTCGCATCCATGTTCAAAGGGACAAAAGCTTCAGTGGTGTTTTATGGTGGGCCACAATTGCCTAGTACTATCCCTTTTGAGAGAGAGTGATCCTTTTACATGTAGATGGATCTGGGTTTCAAGTTTGTAAGCAGCATTTCCAGTATAGACAAGCTTACCTGTCAATGGTTTCTTCACAATAGAGCATTTTGCGCAGCGGCTGTTTTCACAGAGTGGAAGATTTTTCAGCGAAGAGCATAATCAATAGGGTGTGTTTTAAACATGTGGATTCTGCTGGGTGGTTCATGTGTCCATGTGCAGACGTGAATAACTACAAACAGTCAGCAGAGATGCCGATTCATGGGTTGCTGTGAGCCACACTTTCCCTCTAAACACTTTTTTGCCCCTAAATTTTTCTCTCTATGTATTTGCATGCTTTTCATGTTTAGCATAAAGTCCACCGCTCGCTTAATTGAGACACCGTGCCATGTTCCCCCTTATGATTAGCTACCTCAAAACTAGTGTTGCATTCTTGTTTTGATACTTAAATATTTCCAAATAACTGACCATAAGGCAACTTATCAAACTCCCAAATTTCCTTTTTTTTTGTTTTTTCCTACCCTAGTAGGTATGTCATAATTTCCAACATCAAATCAATGTGCTGAAAATGGTTGTCAACAAAACTTTGTTATCATAGCTTCAACAAATTTCAATCTGTTGACTATATACAACTATAACACAGATCCATCTATATGGAAAAAGGATCACTTCAAATCCAGAAAATGAGCATCCAGAAAATTCTTTCTTATACACTTAACAACACCCTTGTTCAGTTCTGTGCACAAACTCAGATCACCCTTTGTCCTCATCAAATATGTTGCAACTATACATATGTAAATATATCATTTTCTCACTAGTTTTTGCAAGAGTAAATATACAGAGTGCAGACCTGATTGCTGGAATAAAGTAAAAAGGAACAAGATGTGCTCAGTGACCTGCAGAGCCTGTTACAGTTTCCGGTACGGTAGGGTATTGAAAGTAAATTTTTTGGTTCTAGAATTGAACTGTTTATATAGCATATGGTCTGAGGACAGTGTACAATAACCCGAGCTTAGCTCAGTTGGTAGAGCGGAGGACTGTAGTTGTGCAGAATATCCTTAGGTCGCTGGTTCGAATCCGGCAGCTCGGAAGAGAATCCTTTTTTCCGCTCAGGAAATAGATTCTTTTTTTTTTCTTCCTGAACCTCCTGGCAATGGGTTGAGTTCTTTTAGAGCGTAAAAATAATTAACGACACGGGTGATGACTTCCTTTCATTTTCCAGCCAGTATGGATTTTCCCGCGTAGTAGTAGTGCAAATAAGAAATCAGAGCTTTCCTCCACACATTGGAAATCAAAGCATTTGATGATGGGTGAGAGAAGCAAACAAACAAAAAAAGAACAGTGGCACACACAATTGTGGCGAAAAATTGTACTCTCTGCATGTTTGATTGAGCATAATTACAAAGAAAAATGATTGCCAATGAGCAACTCTAGAGGATTCAGATAGAAAGCCTAATTGACTCTTTGTAGCCCTATTGTGTACATGTGCCCAGAATCGTAGCCTTCATGGACTCATCCATCCTCACACAACACGAAGGATTCACATAAAAGGCCAACTGCCTCTTTGTACCCCATTCTGCACATGTGCCCAGCATCATAGCCATAATTTTGACTCCTCCAATCTCACACCATGTGCATAGGTAGAATCAAGTTCAATTTGGATATTCATGATGTCCAGGACTAAGAGATTGATGCTTCTGGTACTCTTATGATTTGTCGCCTCATCATGGAGCCAGATGTCCTGACTCCGCAAAAAACAGAAAGAGAAAATGGGGGGAAAAACCTGGAAGCCAGCTCCAGCTCCTCAAAGTTTTTGCAGAGGTTCAAAGCAGGCAGGCAGCTCCTCAATCATTGCAAGCGAGAGAACAGAAGATAGGTTTGAATTGGTCCAATGGTGGTTTTTTTACTCCTTAAGCGTTGTTGAATGAGAGTCAACACCAAATTCAGAAGTGACTGAATGGAAATAATCAAACCAAGCATTTCGCTCATGGGAGTCCAGACTTGGTGTTGCTGTAGCCTGCAAATCAATGTCCCCATCTGATTCTTCCTCTGATCTCTCCCAGACTGAGGTTGAAGAAAATGAGTCAGCAATTCCTCGAGCATCATTGTCTGTCTCCTCAGCATCAGAATCAAGTAGAAAGTCTGGCATGGCAGCTTTTCTCTTTCTCTGCTTGGATTGTTGACGCTTGGATGCTGCCTTATGTGCCAGCTTGGTGGGTACTTTCACACACACCTGCACCAAGACGTGCAGGATGGTGAATGGACAACAACATGCTAAAACAACACAGTCGCCCACACAGTCTCCAGCAGCACCCGCAGCAGTTTTCTTATTACCACCCATGTCTTCACTTTATCCTGGAAGAACAGCAATGCAACACTCTGTGTAAGCCACTCCTCTTTGCACTGCCACCCTCTTCACTAATGCTCTGTTTTATGTCCTTCAAATACCTGCACACAGACAGTTGAAAGGTTTAGGACATGCCATTTACAGGAAGTACCCATACTTAACTTTGCCCTTCCGATTCCTAGTCTCATAAAGGTTAGGAGATAAAGAACCAAATCTTGAAGAAATCACAAAGATCAACATCCCTAGAAGCTGGAAATATCATTGAACTGCAAGTGATGGCAACAAGTAACCAACAGAACCCCTACTAAACTCCCAAATAGAAAACCCAGAAACACACTTCAGAGCTCCAAAATAAGCTTCATACAAACAAACGCCACCAAATCCCACACAAAACACAAACACTGCCAAAATAACTCCATTTATATCAAGTCAGGTCAGAACAAAACTTGGTTGAGTCTCTTTTTAGTTCTGACAATGTCAATGCACCAGAGTATATACTGATCCCACACATCAAAAACTCCAATTTACTTCACTGCTCTTGTAAAAGCAAGATATACCTATGGAAATGACTCTCTCAAATCCAAACTCCACAGTGCAAGAACAGGAGCAGGGAAAAAGCTCTGTATCTAACAAGACCTAAAGTCAAGAGTAAAAAAGTTCATGCAGAAACAGTCACCCACCAAACTTTTGCAACTTCAAAACAAGACCTTGCAAACAGACACACCAGCTGAATTCTTCAACTCCATTTCTCAGTGCAGCTCAGATCATTACACCTGAGAAAGAACTTGGTTGAGTTTCTTTCATGGTTTTCCAATGCCAGCTAAATATGCCTGAGGATTTACTTATCCCACACATCATCCAAAGCTCTGGATTTGCTTCACTGCCCTTGTAAATGCAAGATAGCTATGGACATGATGTTTTCCTACTTGTCTCCCAAACTTCACTGGGGGAAGAAGCGCAGCCAAACATCTATATCTAACAAGACCTAAAGTCAAAAGGAGGAAAGCTCATACAGGAAAACTCATGGGACAAGAGGAGCATGCTTTTGCTGCATAAGTCATGATACTGATATGAACAAAATCTGGGACTACTTCATTTAGAGAGCTGCAAAAGCAAAGAAGAAAAGTGCAAAGAGTGTGAGGTCTCAGGTCGAAAGCGCTCACCTCTTCTTTGAAACTCTCAAATGACAAGCTGTTTGCAAACAGTGTCAGAGGGGAACGGAAGTTAACATAGCCTCTTCTTCTTCTTCACTCCGAAGTGCTCTCCAGTCCAATTGTCTTCCTTCTCTTTTGCGATAACATTCTTTCGCTCGGGTGAGTCGAGCGGGGACCATCATCTTCTTTGAATCTGCTGCACACAGAGCCTCGCTAATCAGCGCTAGCTATGGAAATAAAAGAAGGTGGTAGGGCACCAGAAAGCGATCAGGCATGGTTCCTTTCGAAAGCAACCCACAAGGTTCCCTTCTTAGCAGAACCCTAGCTTAGGACGCCAGCTTCTTCTCTCCCGTTTCCTCCTGGGAGGAACAACTAGGACTCCTAAACAACAAGAAGCAGATGGAGGTTCTACTTTCGCAAGAAGAAAACCCACCTTCTACAGCTCCGTGTGTGTATCTCTCCTCTCCTGCATCTCGCTCCTTCAATAACTAGCTTGAGAAACTGCTGCTGCTGCTGCCTGCCTTGATGCTAAAACCCAACGCCAAGCTCTTCTCTTATCAATAAAAACAACGCGCTTTCAACAATCTTTTCACTGTTTGTGCACATCAAAGACCCCTCCTTTCTTGATTGCTGCTGCTGCTGCTGCACGCACTCCGAGACTTCAAGACTTCATCAAAGACACTCCTTTTACTGCTTCTTTAGCTTCTTCTTCAAGCTTCATGATGGGTCACAAACAAAAACATGAACGAAATGGGTAACTTTAAGCAAACCAACACTATTCACTTTGCCTCTGAACTAGCATTCTGTTCACTTCTCTTCTGTACTCCCCAATAACTCCACAACCCAATACTAAGCTTTGCTCCAAAAGTCGGAGCACCGATCTTAATATATCACCAACTCTCTTGTCAAAAAGACACAATCTCGCACACACGCGCTTTGAGAAAAAAGCTCCGTTGTTTTTGCCACCAAAAACAAAAAACACAACCTTGCCCTTGAGCTCTTAAAATAAAACTAAACGACTTTTCTTCCTCTGCTTCTTCTTCTTCTGCTTCTTGCTCCTCCTCCTCCTCTTCCTGCTGCTTATTCTTGCTTCTAATACTCCTCCTCCTGCTGCTGCTTAATATGGCTACAAGTTAAGAGCGGATCTGTTTGGAGCTATCTCTTTGATTGAGTGCTGCTTTTTCTTACAAATTTTTTTAATGTCAGTAAATATAAAAACAAAACACTCCAGCATCTCTGGACTATCATCAGCTCTTCTGTCATGATGCTCATCATCATCATCGTCTTCGTCGTGTACAAATCTACGGATCCTCTCACGAAACAGTCTGTCTCGAGAGCTACGACTCTGTTTTTTGTTTGTGTTTCTTGGCCGTGGCAGTGGGCCGCAAAGGAGAGGGTCCAGCACCCACTAGTGCGCACCACAAAAGATGGATGAATAATAAGTTGTCAGAAAAACAGTTTTCTGTTGGGTTCCAGTTCCCTACCTAACCATGGTGGTTACCTCAGTTGCATTTTCATTTTATTTTACTATTAGGTAGGTACAACGGGTTGTTTAGTAGGTAGTAAAGACAAGTCCTTACCTATGTATGTATGTATAAACCAGCTACTTTACCTAGTAGTCACCTATTTTCGTTACCTATGGACTTACTTTTTACAGAAAGGAGTTACCAAGGTGAAACCGGAAATAAACTCAGTTAATGTTCATCCACAACTGAGTCATAACGGACATCGAGTGGATGGTGTGCTCGTGGGTGTTCGTTCGCTCAGGCCCACTTACATCTGGCCCACTTGCAACTGGAACACTTGGAGCGATGGCTGTGAGCATCTTCGGGTTTCCTGTTTTTAAGTGGCTGTTTTGTATTGGACCCCAAATTGGTAAACTAAATTTTCTCTGTTTTTTTGGAAGAGGGAACATTTTTTTCTTTTTTTTTTGTTGGGGGGGGGGGGGGCGCGGAGTATTCTAGAAGTCAAATTGGTAGCTAAACTAAATATTTCTCTGTTTCTAGAAGATGGGCTCTTGTTTTTCTCTTCATTTTCTCTTGTTATTTTTTGGGTTATGGGGGACACCAAAGAGGGGTCTTTCTTTTCTTTTTTTTTCCTTTTGGGGGTATGGGGACCTCAAATTGGTAAACTAAGTTTTCTCTGTTTTGGGAGGAGGGGCTGTGTTTTGGTATGGGGATCTGAAATTGGTAAACTAATTTTTCTCTGCTTTTGAAAGAGGGGCCTTTTTTTTCCCCTCTTTTTTTTTGGGGGGGGGGGGGGGGGGCATCGGGACCCCAAATTGGTAAACTAATATTTCTCTGTTTTTGGAGCAGGGCTTCTTTTTAGGGGTAGAGGCTATTCTATTGGACCCTGAATTGGTAAACTAAGTTTTTTTTGTTTAGAAAATATTTCACAATCGGGTGGGAATCTTTTTGGGAGGGAAATGGGGTGCCTTCTTTTCTTTAGTTGGGGTTTTGCTCCTCAAATCTTACTCTAGTTTAGGCATACTTATGGATGTACATTATGGATGAAACCTCAACTATCCATAACATACATCCATAAGTTGTAGTCAAGGTTCACAATCCTTGTTGTCAAGTTTCAATGGATTTTGAATTTGATGAGTTTGCATGGCGCGATTTGATAAGGAATGTTGTTTACTTGACATTGCGGCGGTGGGCGTCGTGATGGTAGAGCCATCAAGCGCTTTTTTTGCCTGAGTTTCATGGAACGGGTCATTCGTTGTCAACAAGGCTCTTGATTTGTTATCCTCCAATTGTACACATAAATTTCTGTGGGGGTATCACCGACCAGCTGGATCCAACAAATTTTTCACACGCGCAATTCATGCCCAAAAGAGTAGGGCATGGTGGGAGTTGGGCGTGGTGGGTTTGGTGGGCCTAACTTAAGCATCAGAAAACCGAGTTATTTTCATTCAATATTGTAAGGTTATATGAGAAGTCCCATACATGTACATTAGTAGTACTAGGGAGAGTACATTCCATGAAAGCATGTCACAAAACATTTTGGTTCCGGATTTTATTATATTTATATATATACATATAAATTAAAGACTTGGGGTTTTACTCTAGAGTATCCTTACAGGCACATTGCACAGCATGTTGGAATAAAAAATAATAAAATTTGTGCAAACCAGCTTTGGGCCAATGTGTGTCTCAGATGCTATGCTTACTATAGGGCATTGCATAATTTAACAATTGTAAATTATGTACTAAAACTTGCATTCGTAACTTACTTGTAACTTCTTGACCTTTTGTGATGAGCATACATTGCTCCCCAAAGGATGAAAATTACTTCACCCACTTCATCCACTTCATCCATTTTAATTTTGTGCCTTGAAAAATCAATTGCTTGCCAAAAGACACAAACTTTGTCAATGCAACAAGTTTGTTGTTCAAACATTGTTGTGCAATGAGAATTAATCCATTTGATCCATGTTGTGCAACAAGTAACAATTGCCCCCATCAAAACATGCAAACCTCATTCTATCTACTTGTTTCTGTAAAGTATGGATTTGCTCATTCATTCTAAGTATATAGCACTAATAATGAGAGGTTGGCTACTGGCTCTATTCCTTAATCAACCCACCTCTCTGATTTATCACTTTGAGATGAAACTTAATTTGGATATTGAATGAGGTTCTTAATTAGGTCATATCTTTTTTCCAGTAAGCTAATAAGTTGGGGGGGGAGGATTCTCATTTTGGCTGTTTGATTTTGGAATTGATTTGGTCTCTGGGAAAGACTATTAGCTAGCCATTAAATTTTGCATCATGTAGGCTCAGTCACTTCATAGAATTACCAATTGATGAATACAAATTATGTTAGCCCTTCACATGCTGGTGCAGTAAAGTGGCTGATTGTAAGTTCCAAAAGTGGTTGATTAATTCCTCAAAAGTGACTTTCCGTATATTGTGTGTCTTTCTCCTCAAAGACCCACTTACAATAAGGCCACACCAAGTTCTTTTTGCTCATGTTTTGAAAGATTCTTATGGTGCATTCACACTTGATGTTAAGTCGGTGTGAAATGAAAATTTAGGTGACATCCTCGATGGCATCCAATGTTAATAAATGGCCCATAGCTTAATGTTAAGTGAATGTTAGCTTAACATAAAATTTTCATGATAACTAGGTTTAAGTCCTAAATAGGTAGCATGGTGTTAGGGGACTCAACCTTAGAGTCCCTAACACCAAGTGTGAATGCACCTTTAGAGTTGTAGATTTTCACCAGTGGATTTGGGATTACACAATTTGAATCAGACAAGAAGTCCAAAGTTCAAACCCATCAAATGGAAATTGTTTGATCCTCGCCACCCGCCTTCAAGCAGCCAATGGCCACCTAAGTATCATTGTGTGTTGGGTAATGACCTCCTCTCCTGGGGCAATTCCCTCTTTGCTCATGCTTGGATTTTGGATTGGATTGCACAATTACACAATCTAAATCTGACAAACATCCAAACCCATCAAATGGAAATTGTTTGATCCTAGAAACCCATTCAAGTATCCAATGGCCACTTATCACTATGCGTAGTATATAATGCCTGGTTGCCATGGGCCATTTCCCAGCATAATGATCAAGGCAGGCGAATAGGGGGGAGGGAGGACCCATCATATGGACCCACTTACACTTTACACGAGTGTTGCACTAAAAGGAATGCCAACCCACAATACCATTACGTTTGGATAGGTATGCTTTAAGGCATATAGATTACTTAAGCTGACTAAAATAATTATTCGATAAATTATACTACATTTTGGATGCATTGGCATAATGTGCATATAAGTTGAACAATCTAGATTCTGATCTATCCGAAAACCTTTACCTCAGTTTGTGGGACAGAAATGTTCATCTTTTTCAAATCAAGCCTTTGCTAGTTTGGTGTGTATATTTGCTTAATATTGTGTATATATAGAATGAACCCTCATGCGGTTTGACCACAAAATAAGTGATCTTCTCAAAGAGAGCACACTTGGAAAGGGCTCCCAAAAGCTTTCTAACAACCACTTTTGCATCAAAATTGAAGGTCTTAATTTTAAATATATAGAATGTTGTATTTTTACTTGGAAATTAAGTGATTGATTCACATCATGTGGACAATTTGACAAGGGCGAATGTTGATGAATTTGTGTATAACAGATGGATTAAATTAATAAAGTGTTTTATACATTAGAATTATCCGTACAGTCAGGCGATTGGGGGGCGAGAACTGCCAGTTTCGGCATAATAGGTCATCAATCGCGTAACTGGGAATGAAACTTTTACAAAGGGAAATAACTGGGACCCAAACTAGTTTTTCCACCAATTTTGGTGGTAAACTAAGTTTCATCCTGTGTTTTCTTTTTCCTGAACGCCTGTACTGATGCTACATATCTTTTCACTGATCCTACCTTGACAACTAGGTACTATAATTACTCTCGAACCTTGAGCAGATTTAATAAAATTTCTAAACTTTGAAGGTACCACCGAAAGAGGGGATAGGAGGTGAAACAGAGGGTGACTTTACAGACAACTATATTGTGCACATGGACTTTACCAGTATTGGGCAGTTACACCAATTGGCCTGGCTAGAATCACCAGTTTGGATGAATAAAAATTGGATCAGAATTGGGTCAGATTTTTGGAATCTAAAATTTGAAAAGAAAAAAATTTTGAGGAAGAAAAAGTTTAGAACCGAGGGGCTAATGGAAGGTTATCCAGCAGTTAACCACTGATTCCAAACCAGGTTATTTGGAACCAGAATGAATTCAGGGGTGGGTGCAAGAATAGTGGACCAATGATTTATAAAAAATTATCATTTTTTTAGTCCAAAACAAGGGTATTTTTTTTGGGTTAGAATGAATTACAAAGGGTTTCAACTGATTCTTTGAGCATTTATGGAAATTTAATGAAAATTTATTATGAAATTCAATGACTTTCCACATTTGGCCTTGAATGGTTGCCATTAAAAAATTCGTGTATTCAAACTATTGAGTTATTAATATCAAACAAACAATATTTAGTCGCCTGATGTTAATGTGCATGACATCCATTGCCAAACACATGTGACCTTTAAATAACACTTCCCAATAGACGATTCCCAATGTACTAATATTCATATGGTGAGATAATTAATTATTTGACACTCAAATATTTAATGGCAACTTTTTTAACATTCAGATAATAAATGATTAATTATCTGAAGTCAGATGATTGATTATCTAAACTGACTAACAAATTACATGAATGATCATGTTTGGTAAGATTCATGATCATGTGTTCTCCCAATTATGTCTTACAAGTCCAAAATGGTGTTTGAAAGAGAGCATTGGGAAATGGTGGCATTCATGCTGGGGGGTTTAGAAATTTGAGATTGTGAATATATTAGTCTTTGAACTGATTCAGCAAACATCTTCCGAATAATTAATATATTTTAAATATTTAGTTTCAACACTGGATTTTTGAATTTTGAAAATTTAGATCATGAACAATATTACTAGTAACAGAAACCTCTTTGTAACAAGCGGGCTACAGTTTCACTTTGTCTAAAAGTCTAAACCCATTGACCGGGTTTGAAATCCCAAATCAAACCGATATAGTTTTTCTTGATTTTTGGCACTTTTTTTTTTCCCAAAAATTTAAAATTTTAAAAATAATTTAATTATTTTCCAATCTGTTCAGGAAGTACAATAATTGAATGAAAAACGTTAATTGAATAAAAAGCTTTCCAATTGCACAAGTGGAAAAGTGATCTCCTTGACTCCACAAAGAGGTGCATACTTCAAAAATTTGTTAAAGGAAAAATCAGGGTTTTTTTTTTTTGTCAATTTTGTGATACAAAATCTACATGGCAAAATTATCCCCAATTTATAACTAGTCAAATTTACACTTGAAAATCACTTTTCTCCAAAATTTTCCCAATTTTTTTTGGTTAAAAAACAAATCACTGGAACAAGTCTCTTCCACCTTACTTCTTCACATGCTGTCATCCACTTAAGCAAAGCACAACTTTCATCTATTCAAAGGCATTTGAGTAGATCCCCAAATTTGGCCTTCTTCTGAGGCACTCTTGAGTCCACCTTAAATAGGGAAAGGGGACCTTAGCCATATTTGAGGGGAAAGCGGAAGGACCTTACACCTATTTTTTGAGAGCTGAAGGGACCTTGCACCTATGATTGCAAGGTCCCTCCTACTCCCAAATATAGTAGATATATGTACCCTCCTACTACCACTTCATGATTTATCTCCCTATGCTTATGATAAGGTTCACCTCTTGTTCTATAATGGTGCCAAACCTGGCTTATTCTCAGAATGGTGCCAAACCTGGCTATACCGGATCTTATGGCCAAGTCACTAGGTCCAATTTTTAGGGACTTGGTAAGGTCTCGGTCCCATATACTAGGGAAATGATTCAACTCAAGACCTTGCAAATAAAGGAATGGTTTTGAGTCACTTGACCACTTTGTATTAATTGATAGTTATGAGAATGAAAGGTAATTAAATTGTTTCAATCATGTTGTGTCTGGTGATTTTTTTTCTTATGTGGGCCCTGCCCACCACCAGCCTTTGGCCTGCTTGTAATTCTTTTTTTAAATGAACTATTCATTAGCTTCTTCTTTTTTGACTATCTATATGTAGCTAAAAAGTTATATTAAAAATTGAAAGTGCTAAAATCAAGTGCTTTTTTGAGATTTTCAATAGCCAAAATTTGATCAAAATATTAGAAAAAATCTCAAAATTGTATACGTAGTTCAAGTATGTAGCCAAAAATATAGAAAGATGTTTTTTTTCAAATCATACTATCTTGTAGCAAATTTTTGTTACATTTTCCTATAGATTAATGCAATTTTGATTATATCAAAAAATTGAAAAAAAAAAAAACATTATCCCACCCCAATTATTTGAGTTTTGAGAAAATAACTCAACAATTCTTCATTTTACGAAAGTTGCTAAACCCAAAACCAACGGATCCTTTTAAAACCTAAGAATCAACCAACACCACTAGCTACCACCTTCTTGTACGGCCCTTCCATTGGGAATGCACCCACCCTATTATGGCTCCACCTTACATGAAGCATATGTTGCA
>Ga0116229_10010148_pt1 | contig 14191 bp, 10 predicted proteins | sample S1TSphgellanicum_3_FD_87313 | JGI IMG/M metagenome (GOLD analysis project Ga0116229, IMG submission 87313) | Host-associated microbial communities from peat moss isolated from Minnesota, USA - S1T2_Fc - Sphagnum magellanicum MG | ecosystem: Host-associated > Plants > Peat moss > Unclassified...
TAATCTTCATCATTTTTTTTACAACTTAACCCCTAAACATGAATGTAGACCAATATGGTACTCATTGCATTAACTATGCATAACAAGGTGTCATAGATTGGAATTCCAACACAACCAACAAACACCACCCCCCTCCCCCCCATGCATCTCCACCAAGATCATAAATGTGATTTGAAGCATCCAAAGTACTTTGGATGTTCTTGGAGTGCAAAATGAAAAATGTTCACTCCAAGCTTGTGGAAATTGTTTACAAAAACAAGAAAACAAAGCTAAAACCCTACCCAAATTTTTCATTAATTGTGTTCCCATCAATTTATTTTTCTTGTTTATAGGTTCCAGCGTCTTGGAGACATTGCCAATAATTATTTAGTAGGTTGTTAGGTGAACAAATATGATTTCCATAATATTTTATGCAAGTGGAAACCATGGTAGAAGATGGAGTTATTAGAAATGAATCATGCTCCAAATTCCTTGTAGAGTTGGAATGTTGGTGTAAAGAAGATCAATACCAAAAAAATTGTTCAACGAATTCTACATCTTCTTGATGATGATGAGTTGTGTAAAGTAAAGTTGTTGAAAGGAGTTTTTTTGCCAAAAAATCCTTAACCAAAGACTTTTAGATTTTATTCAGGAGGTATGTTACTTGGTTGTTGGGTTGGCAAGACAAAAAAATGAAAGGGAAGAAGGTAGATTTTCTAGCAAGTTCAATCACCTTCTCGAATATGAATGGTGGTTTAAAAAACTTTGTTGGAAAAACAAGACATTTGCAACAATATAAATTGACGCATTTCAAGAAATTAAAAAAAATGTTCACATCCAATGGAACAATTGCCTAACACAATCATTGCAACATGTTTTACAACATTCAAAAGCTATAGCAATGACACACTTGTCCCCACCAAAGATTTTTGTCCTAGCCCCCCCCCCTTCTAACCCCGAAAATGATGTGATGACATTGACAACCAATTCATTACTTGCAACATAAGCTCACTCCAACTAGCCCCTTCCCTTACTTCAAAAATTCATCTCATGACCACCACTTTAAACTTTTCCCCCCCCTTCCCCCCACTTAGTCATGGCCACTTTTGAACATAAGTTTGATATTATAATGTTTGCACTATTTGCTTCATTTGCTTCAAAAAATCAAACAACAAGAGTTGTTTCAACACACATAGATCATGCCCTTTCTATAATTGTAGTGGAGGGCAAAAATGATCAAGGCACAATCAAATCTTTTTAATATGTTGTTGCTTCTTGGAATGGCCAAAAACTCCTAGCTCGCATTGTGTTTCCAACAAAAAAAAATCAAAATTATGACAATGATGACAACTATTTTATGATTAAGGAACACATGTGTGACTATCTAGGAAAACACAATGGCAAGTTGCAATTTTTGGGCCATGAAACATTAACAAGAAGGAGCAAGTGATGTCACGAACAAATGCTTAAAAAGATTTGCAAAGTTATGCAAAAAACTCAAGCATGTCTTTCCCACCATTGCAAAAGTAGTTTCAATTTCATTATGTGGTTAATCTACAAGTTTTCAACCCATTGGAATTGTCGCCCCCCAAGCTAGATGTGAATTTTAGAAAAAATCTCCAATAACCCAAATTTTGCAAAACTTTTTTTTATTTCTTTCCATTTAGTTTTTCATAAATGTTTGGATACTTAATCTAGTTTTTTGAAAAATGAACAATTGACTCAAGATCAGGTGGAGCTTTGGTTTTGAGAGTTTGATGATTTTTACCATTGATACTTTCAGTTTTGGTGGCCTAATGCAGTAAAAAATGATATTTTACAATTTTCACCAAGTTTGTGGGTTCCAATTTCCCACTTTAGCCAATTTTTAAAGATTTTCAATTTGTGATTTTTTGGGAAATTTTCTAAGGTAATGTGGTGTCCAATTATCCACCAAGCCAGTTTTTTAGCAATCTTCCATTTGCCTTCCTTATTTGGAAATTTGAATGATTTTTCCAATTTCCAATTTCTAATTTATTGCAATTTTTAAAGGTAATGTGGTGTCCAATTTTTCACCAAACCAATTTTTGGGCAATTTTCCATTTTTCATTTTTACTTGAGAAATGTATGGTTTTTCTAGTTTTTTTATTTGTCATTTACTTGCAATTTTTTGAGGTAATGTGGTGTTTAGTTTTTCCCCAAGCCAACTATTGTTTATTTTTTCCATTTTCCCTCTTTATTTGTGTTATTTTTCTTGTTTTCCAAGGTGCCTTTTTTTTTTTGCAAATGTTTAACCTATAGTGATGTCCAATTTTTGCAATTGTTTAATTTTTCCTTTTTATTTGGAATTGTGTGGTAATGTGTCAACCCCTTGTTCATATGAATTGTGGATGAATTGAAACAAATGTCATTAAAAAGGAGCTAGTGCCTTGTTAGTGAACTTGGCCCTTTTGTATGACCCAAATTTATGTGGAAATGTGGTTTCCACTTTTTCATTCTGCCAATTCTTTTCACATTTTCCAATTTTCCTCAAATTTTGTGGCATTTTGTGTTAACTCCCACACATATGAATATTGGATGACTTGACAAAACCATGTGTTAAGAAAAGGGGTGTTGCTTTGTTAAAGAGCTTGGCCTCTTTTTTTTGCACTTTTGTGATTTTGAGGGTTTGGCATTTTTTCCAAAGTTTAGGCGATGTTTTCCAATTTTGCAATAAACTCTTTCCAATTGCTTCTATGTTGCTTTGGGTAATTGGTTCCAATTTCTTTTTGTAACCATAGTGCAAAAACATACCATCAAATGAAATTGTGTTTCTTGGAACCTCTTCTACAATTCTTCCACCAAAGATTCAAGTCAACCCTGACCTTTTTTAAGAGGAGGGTGCCAATAAATATTCATCTATGCACCTTCTTGCAAGTAATTTTTGTATGAACTTGATTTGCATCAATGATTTTATTGCATCAAAAATTGAATTGGACAATGTGTTAGTTGTTATGAACACAAGTGAAATTAGAAACCTATACCCAACTAAGCAAGTTGGGTTTGATGAGTTATGAAACAATAGTGGGCAATTTTGGCATAGGCCACAAACATTGCATATTAATAGATGCGAAACATTTCATGCTTCGATTTTTTATTTAAAGACGAAAGGTAAGTGTGTGATTATATCTTGTACTAAATTGCTAACATTGCACATTTATGATTCATCTGAAACTACTAACCTAACCAAGTTTCGGGGATTAATGGTTGCAAAATTTTATGTCACATGAGGGATTTGACATGTTAACAATTTTTTTGTTTAGTTCATGGGGGTACTTGTCTACACCTCCATATGTGCTCTTGTTATAACCTAAATTGTTGCATTGCACTTTTGTTATAACCTAGGAACTGTAACTTCATTTAATGGTTTTATTTTATTTTATTTTCTCCCTTAGATACTACCTTCTCCACCACCTATTTTGTGATTCCAACTAGCTCCATATGTACTTTAATGTCATTAGCTTTCAGTTTAATCCTTTCTTCAATAATTTTCTATTTTTGAAACTCATATTCCTCATTTTGATGATCATGTTTTCCTCCTTAGAGATTTCATGGTTCTTCTTCCTATTTTTCTTGTGTTGCTCCACTACATTCAACCTCCCTTGCCTCCTTTGTTGGATTATAATGCTTTGAACTATTTGGACTTTTATACATGAAATTTAGAAATGCCTTGTTGAAAGTTAACAAGTACTTTCTATACCTTCATCTCTCTTATGTGCAACCAAACACTTTTGCATTTCTTCTCTAAATTGTGCCTTTGTTAGCTCCCACCACTCATTTGGTTTAGCATTAGAATCTTCCATATGTTGTTTGGTGTGTAATATTGAATAATATTGCACCAAATCATCATATTCATCCAATCTATTTTGAACACACATAAGATCAAGGTCTTTGTACCTTTATAGTAATTCGTTTAACTTTGTATCAATTTTGAACATCTCCTTTTGTACTATCAAAATGTCTAGGACTATTTGTTCTTTCTTTTTTTCTATTTTTTGTCTTTGGAATTCTTTTGTTATAATTATGGATTTGATTTGTATGATTTATACAGGCATTTTATCTATTATATTCATATTTGTCTCTTATTCCTGCAACCATAATTATTTTATTTTCCAAAGCCTCCTTCTTATGTTTACATTCTAATAATGTCTTCTAATATTATTGTTTTATTACATTCCATACCTCTTCTTTTTTCCTCAGATCCTACCATTCTTTTTGTTGAGTTGTTAATTCTTCCATATTCTTCCTCTTCATTTCCTTGTTTTCTATGGTCAACTCTAACATTTTGACATTCACATTCTTTTCCATCTCCATTTTCTGCTTCTTTTAGCCACTCATTTGCTTCATGTATTCTTCATGTCTTGCCTCCTTTTATATTTGTTGAAGCAATCCATGTTTTTTTCCTTCTACTATGGTTAATCTAGTTTTCAATTATTACACTTCTAAACCTAAATTACCTATCTTGAGGTTGACAATGGCCTTAAATTGCCATATCTTCCACATATTTTGGTGTGAGATTTTGTGGTGTCTCTTCCATAAGTCCTTCCCTTAATGATACCACCTTATCCCTTAAGCATCTATGACTTCTGGCCAACCTCTAAATCTCTTCCTTCTACTTATCCTAGTTGACTTTATGATACAAAAATTGCAACTAGTTTATGAGCATTGAGTGATGGTTTTATTAAAACCACATGTGGTACTTAAAGCTGCATTTGTGGTTGTTGATGATTTATCCATGCTTGTATATGTACATCATCAACATGCACCTCCATTTTTGTATGAAAATCATACAAGTAACCACTTCATCTCATTACACATGTTGATGTCATGCTTTAATTGTTACTTCAAGTTGTGGTGATCTACTTCTTTCACCCTTCATCTGTTGTAGCTACTCTTTGCTCATTTGTTTTTATGATGCACTAATTTCCTTATGTGGTTTAAAAGGAACATGTTTTGTAACCAAACTTGGAATTGTAACCCCAAATGATTTCGTATTCCCCTTCATCAATTTTTGAGGTCAAACATCTTCCCTTGATTTCCTTTTTTGTTTTGATCCTTCCTTAGTTTCAGATCTATTCTTTCTCTTTTCCATGGTATGTGGGGATCCCATCAAAGCTCCTTTCAACTATTCAAAACACGTTGTAAAGTTTTTATTTTGTCTTTTTTTGGTTTTTTAAAAAAATTCTTCTTTACAACTTCAAATTCCTCCTAAAACATATACCTAAATAATTGCTCTAAAACCAATGACAAATGACATGTTTATTTTTTCCCCTCATGTTTCCCTTCCAACTTCATCTTTTCCTACATCTTTGTCCATCTATCCAATTCACCCCACAAATTATTAGACATAACTTGTGCCCAATCCACCTCTATTCCTTCTTCCACCTTCATGAATTAATCATGTAATTCACCTTTTTTCTTTGGTATACCATAGATATCACAATTGGGTATTTAATGTTAAATGACATTTTGAACTTCTTTACATTCCATTGATCTGCATTTGTATATGGTGGCTTGATACCATGATTATACAATAGTTCTTCTACCACCAATTTGTTCACTTGTTTTTTCGGATCCTCAATGTATCTAGCTTGACATACGTCAAACGCATCAACCATCATTTGTTTGCTAATGAAATACACATTGTCTTTTTTTTCAAAAAAATCTTAAATCTTTTGATCACAAAAGTGTTTAGAAATTCCACCACAAATCCATGGTCTAGTTCCTTCCACTTAATGTCCAACAATGTAACTTGACCTACTTTACTAGCCCATGCCTCTTTTCCCTTTCCCATTTTCTTCCACATATTTATTTTTTCAACATGTTTGGAATAATTCTATTTGGTTGGGGTAAAAAACATCCTTCTATCATCTGTCATCCCAATCCATCTTTATTCTAAAGTTTTTTAATCCATTACCCAAAGATTTTTTCTTATTTTTTCACATCCAAACCTTGGTGAATATATCAAACTTGGTTGATGTGGTGTGGTAGACATTGATTATTGACCTACTTTCTATGGTTGCATCACCTTTGACATAGTTTTTATAGTTTTTTGAACTTTTGGCACTTCTATAATTAGCTATTTTGTTGCACCGATCGTCTCTTTGTCCTTTTCATCACTTGAGTTTGAAATTTCCATGGATTCTTTTGATAATATTGCACTTGGTCCTATCGCCACTCTTGATCTTTTGCCCATTTTTCCAATTCTTCCTACATTCCTCGTTGTCTTTCAACAATCTCTTTCACATACCTCTCTGTCATAATTTGCTATAATATCTATCTTTTTACAACTTTTTGCGCTTTTTCCACCCTCACAATTCTTTGTAATCTTTCAATTGTGTTCTCTTTACTCATGCTACGAAATACATTGCAAACACAAAACACTAACACATTGCCAAGAAACCTCAAACACTAAGAAGAAACTCGATGACCATTCATGTTTCCCTCTTTTTCTTTTAAGACCATTAATGATTTTGATTTTGTACCTAGTGTTTTTTTAGGAATTTTTATGTTTGATATCAGACTAAATGGTATGTGGTTGTTACCTAACACGAGAAAATGGTATTTGGATTCTCAATTTCCTACCCAAGAATTGGGATTTGAGTTTTGGTAGGTGCAAATTCTATTTTAATTTGCTCTTTACCCACTAACAAACACCACAAAATGTTCACACAATAGCATTTCAATCACATATAATCTATTAATCTCAACCATTTTAGTTAATTTGCAAACTATATTCACACATTCTTCTCATTATTATTATTGTTCCATTATTTCCCATATTATGGATTATTATTGATAATTAGAATCTATGATCAGAATTTAATTGTTACAATTAAAAAACACAATAATTTCAAAATTTGCTCACTATTTCTTTATTAGAAGGAAGAAAAAAAAGAGGGTTGAATTGGGTATGACATATTGTTTTTGATCTAAGGGTTTTCATTAGAATCTTGATTTTCATAGTTGTTAAAAAGGTACGCCACACTAGTTCACATTTGTTGATTTTTTTTTGACCCTTGCCATTGCCAATTATATGACTTGGTTTAGGTTTGAGGCCATTTTTAGATGCATCCATCTAGTTGACAACAAGTCAATTGTAACAAATAATGATATAGCCTATAACAAAATTACAAAGACTAGATGGTTAGTTGAAACATGCAACGAGTTGTGTGGGCAATTATGGAGTGAAAAGCAAATTTGCATGTGGATGAAATGATGGTCAAGTAGATTGGGAAATACTCACCCATTCGGCAATACATGAAAGTTAAACTTTGCTAATATGGAATGAAACTTTGGTGTTTGGCTAATGTTAAATCCAAGTTTGTGCAAAAAATGGAAGTTTGTTATGGTGCACATGTCATGAGGATGCTAAACATGCGACTACTTATAAGATTGTCACTAGGTTGATGAATGCGTATAAGAACAAAAATTACATTGTCACATGTGATAACTTTTTTCGAGCCCTATTTTGTTTTGGGATCTTTTGAAGGTCGGGATGCATGCAATAGGTACTTGTAAGACTAATCAAATGGAATGCGCTATTTCTTTGGCCATTTATCAAGAGAGAGGATCAAAATGACAACTTTGGTATCACATGCATGCCTAAAACAAGCTTGTTATAGTTTCTTGGTTTGACAATAAACTAGTTTCCATTTTGTCCACTACTTTTAATCCAATTGATCCTACAAGTGCCACATTTGCCCTTTGATGGCATTTAATGAATCCATTGGAGATTCTTATTAGCCCAATGCTAGTGCATTACCAAGAATGCATGTGTTAAATTGATGTACATGATCAATTTTATGGATATTATATCTTGCAAATTCGGGCTTAGAAATGGTGCCATTGGATAATATTCCATGTCATTGATAACACCATTATGAACTTGTAATTATGGGTAAAACACATATGACCCAATTCAATAAGTTGGCGGAAACAATGTCATAGTTGAAATTAAACACGACTTTTTCTAAAACTCTTATAAAAAAGGCCAATGATGGTAAAGGCTTCTATACCCAATCTCGGGGGGTTACATTATTCTTTGCAAATGGACAAGAACCTCAATAAAAAAAAGGTTGTGTTTTGTGTGTTAAAAAAAGGAATCGGTCTTGTCCTACTTATGATGATATTACAATTTGTTTTGGTGTTTGTTTTGTGAAATTATATAACACATATACATTGATTGTATGTTAATTTAGTGGGGGTTAGGACTTGCACCATCACTTGGTTGGCCTTTCATATTCAGCTCATGCGATTGGTGGTGTTTTGGTTTGTTTGGTTTATTATAATAATTCACGTTTGTCCATCGAAATTACTTCAACTAGAAAGAAAACTTATTAATATGTTGAAGTCAAGGTTTCTAACGTGAATGTGGCATTTTGTCCTTTTATTTCAAAGTTGTATCAGTTTTTTGGTTTTTTATTTGTTTTCAAAATTTTAATTTAAAAGAATCTACACATGTAGGTAGTTCCTAAAGGCCAACATTTCAAAACATTCTAAAAAATAGAAAATAATATGGCCATGTGATCATATGGGGGTTTCGGATGTGCACTATAAGAAATCATGGTTTATTTTATTATAAAATTAGACCAAAAAATCATTCATTTTGACATTTGTTCAATTGACCATTTGGTCATACTAGACAAGTCAATTTGAACATGTCCAATTTGATTGGTGGTGTTTTTTAGTAACCATAAGATTGTTAATTAGACAAAAACATTGGCCAACCGATTTTTTAAAATTAAAAAGCCCAATTATTTTATTTTATTTATTTATATCATGTAGGTACCTACTCACTAATTTTTTAAAAATGTAATTAATAAATAACTATTAAGTATCTACCTACCCACCTACCTATGACCTACTTACCCACCATGGCCTCCTACCTACTTATCCACAATTCTCTTAGGCATTATACATTTACACACATGTACAAGGTATATATATGAAAATACATACTCCACATAGGATATGTTGGTAAGGGGATTGAACCTTGGTTTTGGCCATTAAATCACCACGACATTTTGTAAAATTATATAATACCAAATGCATTTAACATGTTTCCTTAAACTTCAATGAATTTTTTGTCAATGTGTATAACAATATTTCAATTTCTTTTCATAAATAAATAATTAGGTACTTAACTAGGTAGATAGGTAGGTACACATGCCTACCTACTTATGTAAAATATAGGAAGGTATGTAGGTAGTATTTAGGTAGGGAAGTAGTAAATAGATAAGTACTTAAATAAATAGGTAGGTAAATAAATAAATAACTAGGTAAATAGATAGGTAAAATGTATGTAAGTATATGTTAAGTAAGTTTTAAATAAGAAAATAACTTAGTAGGCATAACAAGTGGCACAAGAAAAAATCTTATCATTTTTCACCCCCACACCTTACAACTATTGTCCAATTTTATTACATTTCAATTACATTTGCCCATATTAAGTTTATAAGTGGCTTGTTGCATTAATTAATGGTTAATATTATTCATAGAGCTAGCATGTTCATAGTTCATTATGTTGTTCATTTATGAGTAGAATTTGGACTTTATTTATTTAATTAATAATTTCAAATTGTTGATGTGGAAATTGAGGTAGCCTTCAATTTTATTTACACAATGCATTATAATAGGTTAGTGATTTAAAAAATATTTCTTTAATTATCAACATGATACATGAGTTGGACTATTAACTTTTAACATGTTGAAACCATTATTTAGAAGTTGCATTTAACCTTAATTTTTAAAAACATATGTAATAATTTAAAACCCCACATTTATATTAGAACGAATTAATGATTTTTTTCACATCTTTTCAATTATTAAAATTGAACCATTCACTTTTAATATATTAAAACCATTATTCACAAATTGCATTTTGCATTTATTACAATATACTAAAATGCATGAATATATCACAATATTTGGTAATTATACTTGAATAATTTAGTGAATCTTTTCACATTTCTTGAACTATCAACATTTTTACATGAGTTGAATCATCCACTTTGAGTTTATTGAAATCACTATTCAAACATTGCATTTATTAGTGTATATTGAAACACACACAACAACTTAATGTTTCACATTTATATTTGAATGGGTTAGTGAATTTTTTTGCATTTTTTGAATTATTACATTTGCAGATGAGTTGAATAATTCACATTGAATATTATTAAATTCATTATTTATGAATTGCATTTTCCAATCACCATAATTTTTTGAAATAGATGTATAAAAATATAAGATGTCTCAAATTTATATTTGAATGGGTTAGTGATTAGGTCAAAGTGTTCATGCATGCAAAGTCTATGTAGACTTTTAAATTATAATTTTTTCATATATTAAATTATTGTACATTTATGTAAGCTAAAATGTAGTATTTCCCCCTTTTTTTCTAGGCTTCATGGACAAGTTTATTATTATGAATGTTCATGATGGCACCAAAAAAACCCCCAAACCAATCCTTTTTTCTTTTTGGTGTATGAAAGAAATCCATGTTAACAAATGGATTAAAATTTTTAAGTATTATTATTATTAAGTTATCAATATTTTATAATTATTATATTTTAAAAGCGATTTATCAATTTTTTAAAACTTGTTTTGTTACAAGTTTATGTTTAAATATTTGGAGATGAATTAAAATTTTAATTTAAAAATAAATAAATGAATAAGTAATAAATGGTGATAATAATAATGACATTAATTATTTTTTAATCTTTTCATTTTTTCAATTTTGTAATCTTCTTCAAGATTATTCATAAAAACATTTAACCATGTTTTGGCTATAAATCATATATGGAAATATAAAATTTTAAAAATATGTTTATATTTTGGTTATAAGTCCTAGAACCCATTTTGGAATTAAATCATTCTAAAAAATATAAATGTGTGAAAAATATTTAAAATATTTTGGCAATGTTCATGGCTTTTCTTATGTTTTCAAAATGATGGAAATTCATCACAAAAAAGAATTTAGTTCCATCATTAATATTTATTTTAAAGATTCAAAAAAATTGGATAAGGTTTACAATGATCTCAAAGATTAAACTTAAAAATTTTCAAATAAATTTGATGTTGGAATTATTTATGTGTTAATGCTAGAATTATTAAAATTATTTTAAAACTTTTACTCATTAAGAGTAACTTTTTTCTTTGAAATTTGTGATTTCAAATTTTTGGCAAATTTTTTTGTTGTTTACATTTCTTTTGAATTTACACAATTTTTTCCATTTTTTTCCCAACAAAATTGCCAAGTTAAGAAATTTTGAAACTATAAAAATATTTTGGTTGGGGCGGGGGGGAGGGGGGGTGGTATCCAATTATTTAAATGAAAAATTTCAGCAAGTTAAATGTTTTTACTTTTAAAAAGGAAAAAAAATGTAAAATATATTCTTATATCATTAGAAATATTTATATAACTTGTGATTTTAAAAAATAATTATGGAATTAATTATTTATATTAATGTATGATTCATTTGGTTAAACCAATATGGTTTTGATAATTTAAATGGCTATATTCAATATTTAATTAATGTTTCTTCTTGTGGCCAATTTTTGCCAATTTAAAGGGGCACCGACATTGAGAAAGGATTTGTTTTTAAGGAATTTTTCTTGTCAAATTTTGAACATATACTATCAATTGTTTTATAATAAACTGTGGTAAGTAACCATAATATTGAAGGATTTAAACAAATTTCCAACTACACAACTTATTTATAACCAAATGTGACACTTTTCTTATGGATGATTACCATTTTCACAACATTACAAAAATAAATAAATAAATTGTACCTATTCATATTAGTAATAAAAACTAGCAATTTTACAAAAATTCGAATATACTTTATGTATTTAAAATAAAATTGTACAAGACTTAATGAATGGATTATTGAATTGACATTGAATTGACAAAGATTATAGGTCAATTTTAAAAATTAAAAAAAATTATAGATTTATGCATGACATGCAATTGCAACTTTTTTTTAAAACCTTTTAAATTTCATTTGAGTGTATTGTAATTTTTTTGAATAAATTATTGATTGAAATATTTTTATATTTTGATTATAAATACTAAAACCCATTGTAGAATTATATCATTTAAGAAAATAAAAACATCCTTTGTGAATGTTGATGGACTTTTTTATGTTTGCAAAATGGTGGAAATTCACCACAAATAGAAGAAGGTTATATCATTAATATTTATTTTAAATTTTGAAAAAAATTGGATAAGGTTTATGATGATTTAAAAATTTGAGATTAAATGTTTTATAATAAATTTGACGTTGGAATTGTTCATGTGTTTAAGGTTTGAATTATTAACATTATTCTCATATTTTTATTCATTAGGAGTAACATTTGTTTTCAAATTTCTGATACCATTTTTTGTTGTTTACATTTTTCCTTGAATTTTCTCTATTTTTTTCCATTTTTTCCTAACAAGAATTGTGAAATTATGAAAATTCAAAACCAAAAAAAAAATGTTGTTTGGGGGAACAAGTGGTTAATCCAATTATTTAAACCCAAAATTTCACCAAATTGTGTTCCTTTTTATAAAGGAAACAAATGTAAATATATATTTTTACATCATATATATATGTTGTGATTTTTTTCAAAAGCGTGGAATTAACTATTAATATTAATGTCTTTAGTCTTGATAATTAAATGGCTATATTTATTATTAATGATTTTTTTATCTTATGTCTAAATTTTGCCAATTTAAAGGGGCAACAACATCAAAAAATGATTTTTTTGAAAAAAATGTTTTTTGCTCCGAATTTAAAATATATATTGTTAATTTTTTTTCAATAAAATATCATAATAACCATAATATTGAAAGATTTCAACAAGTTTATAACTACACAACTTGTCTATTACCAAATGTGGTCATCTTCTTATGGATGATTACCATTTTAACAACAACATAAAAGTAAATAAATAAATTTATACCTAACCATATTAGGGAAAATAAAAGCTTGCAATTCTTCAAAAAATTGACATATTTTATGTAATGAATTTTTTATAAAATACTTAATAAATGCACTTTTGAATTCACATTCAATTTATAAATATTTTAGATCAATTTAAGTTAAAAAATAGTTGTTGATTTATTCATGAAATCTTTATTTTAAGTTTTTTTATCATTGTAAATTTAGTTTTTATAAATTATAATAAATTTTTTTGAATACATTATTGAATAAATTTCAAGGTCATCTTTTCATTTGTAGCATTTGAATAAATTTAGCAAAAGAAAATGTATTTTAAAGTTTGAATCTTCTAAACAATTTCATGCCAAAAATGATAAAGTTAAAATTTTTCATTTTCATTAATAAAATTTGAAATGGTTTGGTGGTTAAGACCTCAATGTGTTTCTATGACGTCTTGGGTTCAATGCTTGATGGATGCATGTTTTAATGTAGCTTGTACAAATGCAATTTACAAACATATCCATCATGATGAATACACAAGCATGTACATCACGCTTACCTACAATTGGTTTCAATGTTAGAAAAATCTTGGGAAATAGTTAGATCCCAAATTGAGATAGAGAGGTTTTTTTGTTTCATTGTAATCCTTACTAGTATTAGGACATGTCATTTACAATTAATTTTTTTAGATAAATTGATCTTTGTCAACAAAAATTAACCTAATGATCTTAGGATAGGTTTTAGAGCTCCTTTTAGTTTGGTAGGTTTAATTGAGAATATGCAGATTTAGAGGACTTAGAAAAATTTAAAGGAGCTTTTCAAAGGGATGAAATTATGGAGTTTTAAATTTTGAATTAAAAAAATATTACAACTTACAAGTTTTCATCTTTTTTTAATAATCTTAAAATTTTTAAGTTATAATTTTAATTAATAAATTAAATAAATTATTAATCAATTAATGTTTAAATTTCATTTTAATTAGTGAAAATTTTAATGATTGGGTTGTGAAAATTGACTGATATTGTATATGTAAAGAGCCACCTTATTTGAAAACTAAGTGAGTTTGGGAAAATTAAAAAAATTGATACCTTGATCAGCCCATATACATATATATGAAAATCGATCAAGTTTTCATAACATGATGTAAGAACTAGAACCACCCAACATTAATTTTTTTTTTATAGAAACACCTTGGATGGTCAATTTTGACCATTCATTATACATTCATTTCAACTCTTTTTGTGGACAATTCTTTTTTCACA
>Ga0116229_10010153_pt1 | contig 14190 bp, 19 predicted proteins | sample S1TSphgellanicum_3_FD_87313 | JGI IMG/M metagenome (GOLD analysis project Ga0116229, IMG submission 87313) | Host-associated microbial communities from peat moss isolated from Minnesota, USA - S1T2_Fc - Sphagnum magellanicum MG | ecosystem: Host-associated > Plants > Peat moss > Unclassified...
AAAAAAACACTGATGCTCACCAAACACTTCCAGTGCTTTTATTTTGGTAGTAATTTTTCACATTGTGGGGCAACAACAAAAATCTGGAAATTTTTTAAATGTAAATTCGCGAAAAAAGGCTAAACATTTGGGAAATTTGCATACCTTTAGAAATCACAAAATTGAGGCCCCCCCCAAAAAAAAAAAATTTAAATTTAAAAAAAAAAATCCATCCTTGTCAATGAATGAAAAGACATGTAACCCTCTTCTCAATGGATGGATGAAAACTCATATGCATGGTGAACCTCGAGTGGAGGACCAATCAGAAGCTCCAGAACACACGGCCCATCCAGTGCGCATGAAAAGATGGACGGCCACTGTGCGCGCCACAAAGAATCGAACGGTTCCTATCATTACAATCGAAGGGTTCCTGTTTCTAGAATCGAAGGGTTTCTGTTTTCTAGGATCGACGGTCGCTGTTTTTTAGAATCGAACGGTTCCTGTTTCTATGATGATCGAACGGTTCCTGTTCTTAGAATCGAAGGGGTTCCTACTTCTACTAGGATCGAACGGTTGATGTTTTCAGGATCCAACGGTTTACTGTTTCTAGGATCGAACGGTTCCTGTTTCTAGGATCTAACGGTTCATGTTTTAAAGATCCAACGGTTCCTGTTTTTTTCCCTATTCATTTGTTTTTGGTCTCCAAAGACCCGGAAAAGGCTCTCTTGAGTCGCGCACTGCAGCCGAGCTTCGGACTTCGACCGCCCGCGCTGGACAGAAACCGCGGCCGCAGCCGAGCTTTGAACTTCGAGAGCTGCGCAGACGGCGAAAGGGGACGAGAACAACAACAAGAAGAGGAAGAAGAAGAGAACAGGAAGAAGGGAAAACTGCAGAGGAGAAGGACGAGAAAAAGAACAACAAGAGGAGGAAGAAGAAGAAGAAGAAGCAGAAGAGGAAGGGGAAACTAGGTAGTAGAAGAACTGGAGACTTTCGAGGCATTTTCAGAAGACTTGTTGGTAGCCTGAAGAAGGAGAATTGTGAGAAGGATTTTTTTCTTTTTTCCTTTTTCATAGGAGAGCTTGAAACAGGAATGAATGATAAGCGAGTGTGTGAGAAGCAGCAGGGATCTATTGGAGTGGGATAGATTGTGAAGATTTCGAAGTTTTGCTGAACTTGGATGGAAAGAAGGAAAGAAGAAGAGGTTTGATTAGTCGGTTTTCTTTTTCGTGCCGGATGATGATGAGTCTGAAATTGCGATTTTCCGCCGGAATTTTGTAAGATTTGTGAAGGAGATCATCGTATAAGTTTTCGTGACATAGGAGGCTCTGGAGTGGATGATGAGAGAGTTTTTGGGAGAGAACACTCGAGGAGACCAGAAACAAGGAGCAGATTTGGATTCGGAATAGAGAAGATAGTCATTGTTTGGAGCAAATTTGGCAAATCGTTTCGAGAATTTGTGATAGATCGGTTGTCGCATTCTCCAGAAGCGTTTGTGAGAGTCATCAATCGGTTTCGAAGCGCAAGGAAAGTCGGAGCCGATCGAAGTGTACCGAGGAAGAACAAGAGCGAAGCAAATTGCGAGCGACGAGTGTAGATATGGAATAGAAATAACCGCGAGGACGAATGCATTATCTCAGTGCAACAAGGAGCGTCAGAAATGCAAGGAAAGTTGAACAACTTACAAGCAGCCAAGCGAGAATTATGGCCTTTGAAGAAGCTGAGCAACATTCTTTTCCTTTTCCTAGCGCTCGGGGGAGGAGTGTTGCTGGGCCTTGTGATGAGCTTACATGTGATGGGCTATTTCGGAGACGGATCATTGCTGCAATCTTTCTCCGGTGCTGCTCCTTCGCAACAACAACGACAGCGTGCTGTACATGCTCACGTGATCTCTAGAAAGGAGCACGGGTACGAGCCTTTTGATCATCGTAACATGCCGGACGAGGTGCTCCTTTGGCGAGCTTCGATGTTCCCGCACCGACCCGGGATCCCTATCCCTCGCACTCCCAAAGTCGCCTTCTTGTTTCTCACGGTTGGTCCTCTCCCTCTTGGTCCTCTGTGGGAGCGCTTCTTCCATGGCCATGAGAAGCTGTTCAACATCTATGTTCACTCTCTCCCTGGTTTTGAACCTGATCATGCTCGATCCTCTGTCTTCTTTGGCCGCCATATCCCCAGCCAGGTCAGTTTGCAAACCAAAACACACACATTTGTATGCGTCCTCTCTCTCCCTCTCTGTCTCTCTATCTTGTACACGAACATCACTCTCAGACAACCTCTCTATGTGGTACTTCGTTGTTCATCTTATCAGCTGCTTTTCAGCAGATCTTCACTTGTGGAATTCTTTTGCTAGTTTTTCCACAGGATGCAATCTCGGAAACCAATTCATGCAGGAACTCTCTTTGCATCCATGGATGCATCTTGCAACATTGTTGATCTTATCAGTTGCTTTTCAGCAGAATCTCATACCTTGCACCAATATGATTTGGGGTTTGTTTCGTTTTTGGCTAGTTTTTGGAATGATGTGATGATCTCTGAAACACATGCATTTCAGAAACCTCTTTGCGTCTTACAACATTGTCAATCTTATCAGCTGCTTTTTGCTGGATATTAGCTTGCAGATATGATTCTGGAACATTTTTGGCTCGTTTTTTTATGATGTGATCTCTGACACACATCCATCTGGGAACCTCTTTGCATCTGGATGCAGTTCAGTGTCTCTCTCATCATAGCAAGCTTGATCCTGGATTATCTCTGCCTCAAATTCTTGCATGTTCATCTATGGGTGTGTATAATTTTGGAAGATGCATGATTGTGATGCTTTCATGAATAGAATGTGAAGTGGCAAATGTTGGATTGCGTTGTAGAACCTGTGATACAGTTGAGATAATTCCATCCAAATTGGCGTAACTAACCTAGAGAGGATGTGCATTAATCTGATATGATTTTTGTTGGCTGTTCCATTTGTTGGAGAAAATTTGAATTTGAGTTTTATACTCCCCATTTTGCACTCTATTGTTGTGTATTGCTTGTGATTTTCTGTTTCCAAATGAAGGTGTGGGCTTTCTCCTGGACAGTTCTTTTGTCATTTTTGGTCAATCTCTCAAGTGTTGCAAAAGTCTGGTCTCTGGATTCCAGCACCATTTGTGATATATCCTGTATGTTGCAGGAAACAAAGTGGGGAGACATATCAATGTGTGATGCAGAGAGAAGGCTGTTGGCAAATGCACTACTGGACTATGAGAATGAGCGATTTGTTCTCCTTTCAGAATCATGTGCTCCTCTATGGAACTTCACTTTCACATATGATTACCTGATCAACTCACATCACAGCTTTATTGGAGTGTTTGATGATCCTGGACCATTTGGGAGGGGTAGATATAGTGAGCCAATGCTACCAGAGGTTACACTGGGTAATTGGCGAAAAGGGGCTCAATGGTTTGAAGTGAAGCGGGAATTGGCGATCTACATTGTCTCAGATACCATATATTATCCCAAGTTTCGGGATTTTTGCAAACCCGTATGCTATGTTGATGAGCATTATCTTCCTACAATGATGTTTATCCAGTTTGCAGCACACTTGGCAAATAGGAGCGTGACAGCTGTTGACTGGTCAAGAGGGGGCTCGCACCCGGGTATTTATGGTCATGAAGATGCTGTACAATATGTTGATGGCAGGAGAGGGGATCAGAGTTGTATGTACAATGGTGAACCAGGGCATATTTGCTACTTATTTGCTCGCAAATTTACTCCAAATAGCCTGGAACCCTTGCTTCAGCATTCTACATTCTAACATGATTTTTTAATTTTCTGCAAGCTCTGCACTTGAGTACAGAAGTACACAGAGCTCTGACAAACAGTAGCTGTGCAAACCTGTAGGATGTCTCTCTCATATGACCCTCTACTCAAGGTTTCAATTCGACGACACTTGATCCTTAGGTAGTCATTATTATCACAACAGCACAAGTGCAATAACAGAGAGCTGTCCTCTGGCAAAGATGGCACCTCTGATGAGATGGAGAAACATGCCCTTAGATATTTGGCATGATTGAATGTCTTACAAGATATCACATAGGGGCATGGAATTTTTTCACTCTCTTTCTTTCAAGGAGAGACCCAATGCAGAGTGGAATAAGCAATTCATAGGAAGGTTGAGTGTTTCATTTGTGATGAACAGCTACGACGCAATCCTGAGTTTCAAATTAGAATTTGCTTCCAAATTCAATCAAGGGAGGTTTTCGAAGCATTCCTCATAACTGTATAGACAGGTGATATACTGTCTCACAAAGTTTTCCAACTCTTATGTTTGTTCCAGACTCTGAAGTTCTTCATGAGATACTGTCTCACAAAATTTTCCAACTCTTATGTTTGTTCCAGACTCTGAAGTTCTTCAATTCCAGTGCAAAAAGTTGACTGAGAAGGGCAAGTGTCAGGGAAATGTGATTGACTCACACCTCCCAACTCACAAACCTCTCTTAGATTCCAGCATCTCTTTGTGTTGACTTGAAAATTATTGCTCGTTATGGGTTGCAGGGTTTCCTCTCTTTCATGCTCACTGATATGTTGCAGTTTTTTGTTGTCAGATCTAAAATCCTTGAAACCCTATTGGTGGGTTTCCTCCTTTTCATTGCTTTGCTGATACGTTGCCATTTGTTTTGTCAGATCTGAAATCCCTGCAACCTTATGTTATTGGGTTTCCTCTTTTTCATGGCCTGCTGGTAGGTTGCTGTTGTGTTGTCAGATCTGAAATCCCTGCAACCTTATGTTATTGGGTTTCCTCTTTTTCATGGCCTGCTGGTAGGTTGCTGTCATGTTGTCAGATCTGAAATCCCTGCAACCTTATGTTATTGGGTTTCCAATTTTTCATGGCCTGCTGGTAGGTTGCTGTTGTGTTGTGAGATCTGCAATTTCTACCAAGAGGAGTGGGGGAAGGGATGGTTGTTTGGACTTTGGGACTCTTGAAAAACCTTTTTTAAACCTTGGAATTGATGAATCCTAGTTTTGTACATTTTAAGTTTTAAATTTCAGATTTCTCAAATTTTTTTTGTTGGTATGCATGTGTGGGTATGGTTGTATGTACTATGTACCAGCCAGGGTGACACCAGTATACATAACCACAAAGAAATTTCAGTCTACTAGGGTGAGAATAAGAGGGGTTTGTACATAAAACAATGGGGACCAAATGTAGCCCCTTGTTTCCTTGGACATCTTTACAATCAACATTGTCCCCAAGGCCTTCAAATTTTCTTTTGGTTTTGTTCTAATAATATGACCCGTTGTGCTGGTGGGTGTACTAAACTTGAAGCACAACACACCCTCTCTTCCAAATGTTTGGCCTATTAACCTAAGCACAAATATTACTCAATGTGAGGCCAATGCATCGGGTCAAGCAAGCTTTGTTCTCATTTATGATGCACCTCTTGTTACACCAACAATTGAATTCAATGAATTGCATATTCTTCTAGGAGTTTCCCCCCATAATAGAATTGGATGCAAAATTTGTGTGAGACAATGCTTGTCAATGAACATGTTTAGAATGAAAGATGTTGTCACCTTGGATGCCAAAGTTGTCAGCATCACTTTCACATCTCAAGAACATACTTACATCTATGAATTATTGATTCATGAATTGATTGTCAACGAACCTACCATGCACTTACTTTGTTTCAATTGATGTCTTCCCAAGTTGTACTTGTTCATATTTAGTTTCCAATGTAGCAAGTTATAGACATAGTTAGTTCCTTTCTTGCAAGCACATGTATTATATTTATAAAGTGCATTTGAATTTGGTAAGAAACAACTAGATGCACCAACCAACATTGAATTGGAAAAATGTAAAAAACATTTTGAAGTTGGATCCTTTTGAACTTGTTTGTGCTACTTGATTTCATGTTTGGGAATATAGTTTCCAATTCATGGTTTGGAATTTTCCAATGTCAACCACATGTTCATGAATTTTTGGTTCTCGATTATCTACTTTTTTTTTGTAATCCTATCCATGAATAAAGCTTATGCTTACATAATGCTTACTTATGTAGTGTTGTCCATGACTTGTATTGGAGCATTGTAACTTGTTGACAAATAGTTCAAAGATTATACACATTAGTTAATGGATCACAATTGTTGGGAAAAACAAAACAACGGTTTCTTTTATTTTGTTTCTTGAATTTTCTGTTGTGATTTTTCATGTACATTACTTGTTCATGCAATCAAGTTTTATCCACCTCAAGAACATAATGCTAGCTTCAGACTTGTAAAGTGCTTGTGCAATGGGGTCGAAGAAAAAAACAAAAAAAAGCATTGAGTAACATGCCCAACAAATTCACTACAGAAAATCTGCAAAAGTTCTTTCCCTGTAGGAGAAGGTTCTGGATAAAGGATTCTTTTGGATTTTTCACCCTGAGGGGCCAAAAATCCAGAAGGCCCTATATCTAGAACCTTCTTCTTCTTCTTCATAAAGTACCAAAGATTTTGGTAAAAAGATGTACAGGTTGGTGGGCAACTTCCACCAATCGGAAGTTCTCTTGACGGGTTGGTAGGTTACTTTTGACAGGTGGAAGTTACCTTGAGAGGCTAGCACCTAAATTGACAATCTTAAGGGTACCCCAAAATACAAAGAAAAAGACTAACAATCCTTCATCCTTCGTGCTCTTAAGGAGTAGCCATAAGAACCCTAAAACTGATGAGTAATCTGAATAAGCACACCATTCAGCTACAGTGTTATACTATACACATGATCAGAGATCAAATGATGAGTGATTTGAACAAGGGCGACAGTTGATCAGTAATTTGAACAAGGGCACCAGTCAGGTACAGTCATACACGTGATCCGAGACTTAACTGATGAGTTATTTGAACAAGGGCAACAGTTGACTAGAGTCATACACATGTTCAGAGACCTTCCGCAGTCACTCATTCGGCAATGAACACCTAACATAACATCCCCACTGACTTCATCAACTCCCTGCACTTGATCAAGGTCAATGTCCAACAGTATCAAATATATATCCTCAGTTTGTGTCATACATGACCTATGAAGTCCAAGAAGGATCTCTGTTGAATGAAAAGAGTAGACTAAATAAGATGGCACACGTTGCACAAGAGATGGGACACAGTTGTCGAATCAAACCAATTTCGTGCAGAAATTTTTTTATCTGGGGCAGTAGTTGGTAAACAGGGCACCAGAGAAGGCAAAACAGAACCTCAAATTCATGACAGTTGGATGTCAATATGTCGTGGGAAAAGAATACATAAACACCTATGTGCAGAGTCTACAACAATCTGAACAAAATGAAGTGGGCATATTGCTTCCCATTTGCTTGCATGTAAGCTAACCACCAATGTAACCTAAACGATGCAAAACAAAGGCCAACAAAAGCATTACCACAGCCAAGATAAGGCCTGGCCTCCCTAACAGCCAGTTCTTCACACGCCTTGCTTGTGCAATTGCTGTTTGTGCCCTGTCTGCCCACACCATCTGCATGGGGAAAAAACTCACTTTCAAAAATGAACAGATAAGATTCAATGCTCATGAGAAAACATAACCAAGAAAAGATAACTACTTATTACTGCAGGAAAACAAATCAAGTTGAAAAGGTTGACATATCAGGCCTAGTAAGCTTTCATAGCATGTACCAAACACCTAACTGGCTTGCAATCATCCCTGGTTTGCAATAAAAACAGTGGTAAAATGATCACCAGTGATAGTCTGCATGTCTAGTCCAACAGCGTAATCATGTTGAGAACCATCACAAGGACAGAGGGAGTTACTGACCAGGCGATCAAGTTGATCAGGACTGAGATTGGCCATAGCCTGATGGGCTTGCTTGGCTTGCTCAGGGGAAAGTTTCATTCCTAATTGCTCACTCATGCTGCTCATTGTTTCAGGTGTCATGTTCTTGACCATTGCTGCCATCATCTGAACACCCCACATCCAAATCAAATATTAGACAGGAACCACACACTTCTAAGTGTCCCAGCAGAGTTTATCTGTCCCTCTCTCTCTCATTCACAAATTGTGCCAAAGAGCTACAACTCGCCAAGGGAGCACCCACCTCCTTCATCACTGGATCTTTCATTTGCTTTCTCATTTGCTCTTGCATTTCAGGGCTAAAATCTGCCATGCTTGGCATGCTGGTTCCAGGAGTTCCAGTGCCTGATCTTGGATTTGTCCCTGATGTTGCTCCAAGGCCAGTGAATGTGGACTCCGAAACAGAACCTGCATTGCTTGTGCTTGGAGCTGAAACTGATCTCTCCAATGGAGTTGCCATACTTGGACTAGCATTTGGTACTGCACAAAATGAAACACATCTCCATTGCTTGCATGACAAAAATTTTGTGTCACACATGCCTCTGCATAATGCTCCAATATAAGTTAATGTGATAATTGTCAAGGTGCTAAGGAATGTCATGTGACATACCAGATGATCTGGTTGCAGTGAGACCTCCAGGAATATTACTGGCTAGGCTGACCATCCTTTGAAGGTCATCTGGTGACATTTGCTTCATCATGTCTGCGGCATATTTGACCATATCAGGAGACATGTTGCCTCCACTCATAGCTGCAATGTGCTCAGGGCTTACTGTTGACAGAAGTGAGTGCATATTTCTGTTTTCACAAACAGCACACAAGACATTTGAGTATGCAGTACTTAGACAATCTTGTGGCCCTGAGAAATTTGATACCACCCACTCAGATGACCAAACTGGACATGTAACCAGCTGCAGCATGCACTACATTATTTAGACCCATGAGATTGAACAGAAAACTCCACAATAGCACTTTGGAGGTAACTGTTGCATCAATTCCAGCAAAACCAATGAACATGAAAAGAATGTTCCATGGAGTCAGACTGCTACATGCAATTCATTATACTATGGGTGCTCATGTTCTGCCACAGGATTTAAAGCTGATTTGGATTATCAGGGTCCACTGGTGGCCAAAAACCCATGACTGTCTCATCATCACTCCACTTTGAAGGAAACTACCACTAGTTGTGAAGTTGAAAGCGACAAAGCACCACAATTGCTCATGAAATAAATGTACTCCATTTAGTCCCAACAATTTCTGCCCCCCTCCTATTTAGCCTTTTTCTGCACATGTGGACATGAGGCATATACCCTGACCTTTCAATAGGCATACCTTATCATATCAGGATTTGCATTCAGTGTGTTGAGGCTTTCACCAAAGGCAGGATCACTAGGCAACACAGGTCCCTGGCGATGGCTGTTCAATGGCACCTCCACATCTCTTGGCAACCGGTGTTCACCAGGAGTGGTATCCACTGTGTCCACTAGTTCATCTGATTCCCTTGAAAAAGGCCTATCAGCCTCATCATCTGTGATTTCCTCCACAATAGGACCTGAAGCATCCCTCCAACAATAACCCCAGTTGGAAACTTCATTGATCCAACATATTCCAAGAACTCTTCACTGAGATGACACACTTTCAACAAGATGGAATGACATTAGAAGAGCAATAAGCTCCTTTAGAGCTCACTATAAGACATGAATTTATTTCTACTGCACCTTTTGTCTATTACACAGCCAATCCTCACAAACAAAAACAAGGATAAAATACCATCCAATAGCAAGTCATCTTCATTGCCCTGCGCTTCAAGCTTCTCTTTTGCTGTCCTGTCACAACAATCAGTAATTGCACTTTCAGAGTGAAGGACTAGGGGTGGTCATACAAGTCACTGATATGACTTCCATGAGTGTACTACAAAACTCAACATTTTCCTAAGCAGAGCAGAAACTCTAGCCATCACTTGTCCAAACACTTTTTTCTTACAAGTAGAAAAAATTGGAAAAATGATGCAACTGTCACAGCTAGATTACATACCTATAAACATCAGCTATAGTATCATCATCAGGTGAAAGTTCTGAAGCTTTCTTTAAGTCTGCAACTGCCAGCTGCAGTCACCACCTCAGAGCCCATTGTTGTTAGGTCCATCCCAAGTCAAGTGCCTCCCACAAAGATAATACAAACAGTTCTACATCCAGAGACTGTCTCCACTAGCAAAACATCTAAAGTTGAACTCCAACTGTTGGACTGCATTGCCTTGTACAGTAAGTGTGAATCTGCCCTCATACCCCCTGGTGTTGATTAAACTTCAAATGGACAACTCCCAATTTCCAAATACTGATTTTAGCATTCTTGCTAGACCTAGAAATTTCTCACCGCCAGATGTACAATGTGGAAAAGACTCAGCCAAGTTACAAAGCTCGATGGTCTTTACAGCAATGAGCCAACCTTGTGGCTCTGTCTATCAATTACAAGTTCATGAAAAGTCTACAGAAGATGATGAAAAATAACAAGACTGACCAAAAGCCTTCAATAATCACCTTCAGTGAACCCAATTCTTTGTATGCTTGGCCCCTGCGGTAAAGAGCCTTGAGGTTGCCTGGATGGATCCTCAGAACCTGCATGCCAGATGACACACATATTTGATGACCAATAGTTATTTATGGATCTCCCAACAGTGGCTTCTACTGAAAGTACAGTTGACAAGATCTGAGTATTGCAGGATGACACTTGACAAACAAGAGGAGGCAAATGAACCAGAAGCACTCACTGCATCTCCCTCTGCAACAGCTTCAGAGAACTGGTTAGTTTTTAAATAACATGACATCAGATTCAGTGAACAGGTCAGATGCAGATTCGTTGCTTCAGGCGACGGTTGTCCCATTAAGTTGTCCTTTGCCTGCAAAAACAGAAATCCAACGGCTAGTTTAAACACAGAACAAGCACACACAAACAGGGTGCCAACTTCCTCAGAGTCTCATAAACAGGTTATGTTTTTTGATGCAGTGACGTGTTGTCAAACACTTGATAGTGTACTTACACGGAGGTATTTCTCAGCTGCCTCAGCATACTTTCCCTGCCCATGTAATCGGTTTCCCTGCAATCAGAAGAAAAGCTCTGCCTTAGACACTTTTCTGATCACAATTTCTCCCACACCGAAAGAGTGTTGAACTGGATCTTCAAATCTGGCTAGCCAAGTGTACTAAAGAGAATTAGACACACCTCAACACGTACAGGAAACATATGGAAATCTACCTCTGCCCAGCACCTGAACAGAAGCCACATGGTACATTACCTTATTGCCAAGGAGAATTTTCAATGATTTCAATGAGTAAGCAATTCCCTATTAGAAATTAGTTCTGTATCATGTCCTATCAATTAGTTGGTTCACATTTGCTGACTTTAGAGAAACATGATACACTCACTGCAGAAATCTCAGCAAATTGGCTAACTATCCTGCTTCAAAGTCCAGTATCTTATTTCCAAATGTGATTATTATCACCACTTCTCGTGATCCAATCGGAAAATTGAAGGTATGATGAATCTGTCTTGAAGACCGATTGTGGACAAAGTCCAGGGGGTTTTTGAAATAAATTTCTTATACTGGGTGTTTCCTTGGTTGATTAACATAAGGAAATACCTGATTTTTTAGGCTCAATGCTCCCTGCATGTAATATGATTGCTGGGCTTCTGCTTGAGTGCGCAGAGCTGCAAGCTCCTCTGGAGAAGACCGTGCCACTCGTGCACTGAGGTTAGCAATTTGCTCAGGTGGAATGTTCCTCATCTGTTCTGCTGCATACTTGAGATCCTCTGTTCTCATATTCTTCATGCCCTCACTTGCCATGCGAATCAGGTCTGGATTACTCATCATCTGCCCCAGTGCATACCAGATTCAGTTTGCTGCAGAATATGCTTTCGTGTATTACTCAAGTCTCTTATAACGAGGCCATGGCAAAGAAACGGATACCGGAAAAAATAACAACTAGGATTTTCAAACCCTAACTCCTTGTAAGCGTTTAGGGTTTCGACAAATGCGTTGAAATCCGCACTCTGCACAATCATCGCTGGAAGCACCAGCATTCCAGAGCATGTAACGGACACGCAAACTTGTTTGCAACATGTTGAAAAGTGCTGGACACGCCGTGAAAAGGAGATTGCTGCGTTAATGAGCAGTGAACTTGAGGCACAAAACAGTGATTTAGCTGATCAGGTGATTTTCTTTCCAAGACTAACCTCTTGCTGCATCCGCTGCAGGTCCTCAGGACGTAAACGGCTCATTTGCTCTTGCGCCAGCCGCATCATATCCGGATCCATCATACCTCCAAACATGTTTACGCGACTCCCGTGGCAATAAAACCCTCACAAACAAATTCCAAGAATCCAACACACCCCTTCACTTCACCGCTTTGCACCGTCTCTACACCTTCTAAACAGAGCGGCTATGAACAGAAACACTGCTGGCAAATGTGCAGGATCCCCAATCACACAAGTCCGCAACAAAATCCGAACAGAAACGAGCCACAAACAAAAGCAAAGAAAAAAAAGGAAAATAACAGAGAAAAAAAAATTTCCCTCTTTTAAACAAAAAAAAATCACAATCCGCTTGCAACAGTACTTTAAAACACATTGACTGCTCAGATCAACCGCAAACGTCAGTGGGAAAGAGAAAGCGAAGCAGAAGCGCACACCACCGGACAGCCAGAGCAAGACACACCAAAACGTGCGAGAGCAGAACAAGCGCAGCAAACGCCCACAGACCTGCAAAGAGACGACCGGTGACGGACCGTCGGGCGAAACGGAGACACCGGGTCACCCGCCGCCGTGCCTCACACGTGTGAAGGCATGCGTAGTGTTGCTACTAACGTCTAGTTAATGTCAACGAGGAATGAAGAAAATAAAATAAAATAAAATAAAAAATAACCGAAATGTAATTTTTAAAAATGTTGCAGACCTGTGATTGGTTAAGGAAAATAATAAAAATAATAATTGTAGATCTGTACACTATGATATTTTGAGAAAAAGAATAAATAATTAAATAAAATTGTGACAAGTTAAATAAATTTTTAAAAATAAAGTTTGGAAGGTTAAGAAAAAGGAAATAAATTTAAAAAATTTGATTCGTCAAGAACAAGAAAGAAAAAAACATTCTAGTGTAATAATGAGTATGTTTAGGTAGCACAATTTTTTTTAATTCCATAAGTCGTAGTCGTGTCTTGGACAATTCCAAAGTGTAATCTGTTTAGTCACTTGGACAATTCCAAAATGGAATCTGTTTATCCGATTCTGTTTAGGTTCGGTGAACCCTACCTGCACCCAAACCAATTTAGGGCTGGTGAACCAGAACGCAACGTCGATGAGTGATCATGGCATGGATGAAAGGCTGTTTCATCCAAACGGATCACTTTTTATGAAGACCAAAATAAGTTCATATACATTTGGATGAAAAAGGGTGAACCTATTTATTGGGATGAATTTAATTACTTGATTGTATGCAATTGATGGAATTTACTATTTGCATAATTGTGAAATTTTCTTTAAACTTGAAACTTAAAAAAACATTTTAATTATCTAATTGCAAAAATAAAGCAAACATGCTGAAATTTATTCACATTCATGAGAATTGAGGCTTGATAAATGCAGATGAAAATAATGGAAAAAAACTTGCTCCTCATAAATGGAGTGAAAAAATGGATGATTTTTTTTCCAAAGCAAATAGCCAAAATATTTTCATATGAGAATCATCCTTGAGGCCTTTTTCAAAATGGATGAAAACTTCTTCCTGGCATGTGACTTAAAACCTGACCTAAATCATGCTTGTACACTGAGAACCACTATTCACACTGAACACTACTAGTAATTGCAGCTTCGCAATATTAACAGATTGTGTGGGACAATGCCCATTTCCAATCAAATATTCAATCATTATGTGAATCATCTAATTTGCCAATCTCAAAATTTTAAAAAATCACCCTAAATTTCCAAGACATTTGTTGTCATATCCATTGATGGTAAAATTCTCAATCATGGTTGAATTGAACATAAATCCAAGCCAAGAAATGCATTCCACAAAATTTCTGTTGATTTCTAAACACCAGGCAGGCAAATACAAAGTTGCATGCTGTCTAGGCTCCAGGTACCTCAACAGGCTCAGCATCTGTTTCTGCATCATCTCTCAATCTTTGCACCAATTTCCTCACCATAGTCCCCATGTACCTGTACTAATCCAGCATCAAATATCGCTTGGAAGAAACAAATATATTGAGGAAATAGCTGAGAAATCTCTACAACAATACTTTGAAGGTGACATGACAATGAGTGCAGTCATAACATTATGAAAGCCGCTCACAAAGTGTCAGACCATCACCAAACATCATCACTTGCCAAGAATAGAATACCTTAAGCAAAACTTG
>Ga0116229_10010155_pt1 | contig 14188 bp, 10 predicted proteins | sample S1TSphgellanicum_3_FD_87313 | JGI IMG/M metagenome (GOLD analysis project Ga0116229, IMG submission 87313) | Host-associated microbial communities from peat moss isolated from Minnesota, USA - S1T2_Fc - Sphagnum magellanicum MG | ecosystem: Host-associated > Plants > Peat moss > Unclassified...
TACGTACTTCCACTTCCGGTCTCAAGTTTTCTTCATTGTTGTTGTTGCAAATGACCATGAGGCCCACAAGGGTATTAAAAACAACACGGTGAATTATTTTAGGACAAGTTATTGTGCAAGCCATATAATATGGTTCTTCTACGTACGAGGATTGTGATTAGGGTTTAACCATCCATCGTATGTATGCTCGACCTTGTAGTCTAGATAATTGGGTTATATTTATCCTCTATTCTCTCTCGATAACTTGGTGATGCCGCTTAGATCTAGGGTTTGGTTTGTAGGGTTTGATGCTTATTGAAAGAATGAAGGTATATTATATAGTTTTAGCCCTTGACTTTTTCATTAAATATAATTTTTAATTATTTTTGCTCTCAAATTTGCCCTCCAAGTAATTACTCCGTCATTTTGGAATTTAAATCATCTTGGAATTCCTCTAGACCCATGCTTTTGGTCAGAGTCAGGTGGCACCAAAGTGGAAAAACTTGGGGAACACCACCACCTAACCTATTACTACTAGTCAGAGCCTATCTCAAGGCATGCATTCCCAAAATCACCAAATGATGTCATATCCCACCTCATCCCATCCATGGTGAAGCCAAAAAAAAATAAAAAATTTAAATTTAAATTTAAAAAAAAATTATTTCATTACAACTTTGCTTTTTTATTTCCCCCCCTTTTTTTCCTTAGAAAAAATATAACCAACAATGGGAGTTAACTCTAATACACATTTGGTGAGTAAATTATATACATGCACACACACAAGAATATGTTAATTCAATAAATTGGGTGATTCTAAAAAGAAGATTAATTAGTGGGGAAAATTAATTGGAGTGATTGAGATTCTACCCTTTTTTTTTCTTCACAAGATAATGCCAAAAAAAAATTTTAATTTTAAATTTTTTAAAAAAAAAGACCAACCACCAAAGTTGACATTTTTAGGGTTGTACCCAACTGTTTATTCAAACAGTTACAAAATGTGGAAGATGCCAAAGAAGAAGCTGAAGAGGAGCTGAAAAGAGATTTCAGTACTTGGTCTTCTTAAGATGCTACTATATATCTGGTGTGGGTGTGTGGTTTTTTTTGTCCCCAAGAGAGTTTTTGGACCATATGAGATGATGATGATACATCAATTCTCTTCATCAAAAAAGATATGCAGATCATATTGAATTTTTTCCATGATTCCTGGTGTTGATGGAGTTGGTGGGAGTGATTTGCTGATGATCATCGATCGGTAACAAAGTTTTTTTTGGCAATTGGGTTTAGACTATCCAAACAAAAGCCTTTCAAGTTCACAAAGTTTTGAGCAAGCAAGTTAAGTTGTTGCGGGGTTTAATCCAAAAAGTCTTCAAGTTTTGAAACACCAACAACACTTGTAGCTCTTTGAAAGCTGTGCATTTTATGGAGCGAGAGAGAGAGAGAGAGAGAGAGAGAGAGAGAGAGGAAGGAGGGGGAATTCCTGTTCTGGTGACAAGTTTCTAGATTTGTTGGCAATTTGAGATCATGGTTATGAAGTTAATAGTGATCATCTGTATCCAGAGAACTTCCTTAGTTGGCAGATTCCAGTAGTATACATGTCCTGAAGAGAGAATTTTCCAGTCGTATGTTGGAAGAGACATCCAGGCTGCCTCACAGTCTAGCAGCTTCAGTGTAATTAACTTGAATTCTGCCTAGAATAAACCTTGAACCTCAATTGAAGTTGAATCTGCCTGATTTTCGGAGAATTGGAGTTTGTGGAACACAAAGAAGACAAAGATCTTCCTCATGGATGATTCAACAAGGTAATGGAACTAACTCCCTGACAAATAAATGATCCAACAGCATATGATGAAATTGAAGTTTCTACAATTGAATTAATGTTTGTGCACTTTTTGAGCACCTGTACTAGTAACTAATTTCAAGCACAAGAGTAGAAGAAATCTAAGGCAGAGACTTGTGGAGGATTGAGTAACTATAATGGCCAACAAAAAAAATCTGTAGCTTCATTGAATATATTGCAGCAGCACACAAAATTTAGAACTTTTGACATGGAGTACTCTACTTCAATTCTTTTTGTGATTAGTGAATGAATTGCAAGATGCATATATTCCTGTCGGGTATCTGAAATTTCAGGGTTAAGTCACTTCTTCACAGTGGGTGACAGTGCTCTTGAACCATCTTCATGAAAGATGAAGATAGAGTAATTGGTTTGCATTGAATAAGAAGCAAGCTCACTCTCTGTTATGCCATGTGCTTTGCAACGTCATGATGGGCACAGGGCTTGTTCATTAAAATTTGGATGTGTGCTGCTGTTCAGGTGGTGGTCTGAAGATACAGTAGCAGTGGTAACAGGAGCCAACAAGGGGATCGGATTTGAAATTGCTCGCCAGTTAGCCAGGCAAGGGCTTAGGGTTGTGCTAACTGCTCGGGATGCAGGCCGAGGGAAAAAGGCTCTTGAAGCTTTGAATGCTGAAGGGCTCACCAATGTTGCTTTCCACACTCTCAATGTTGGCTGTGAGGAATCAGCTCACATACTTGCTAAATGGCTTTTCGAGAATTACGGAGGAATCAACATACTGGTAAATTAGTACTACAAAATCTGATTTCAATTCAATTTGATCCGTTTTTGTTTCTTCTTCTTCACATTCAGTTTTCACCTTTGTTGACACTACAATTTCAGAATGTACCCAAAATGGAGATTGCACGTTCAAGAGGACTTCTTCTCTGATCTCAACTTTTTGTGTTCTAGCAGGTCAATAATGCAGGAATCTTTGCAACAGGAGTTGATGCTGATAATGCAGAGTTGATCATGCAAACAAACTATTATGGCTCAAAGCAAGTCATTAAAGCTATGCTTCCAATCCTACAAAGTACAGACTGCGCAGGGCCTCGCATACTCATCGTTGCCTCTAGGTGTGGACAACTCAAGGTAGAATTTTCTTTTGGGTCCTCTCTTTACATAGCAATTGGAAATTTAGGAACTCCCGACTTACCTTTTGATCAACAACATAATTCAATGAACCCTAATTCAGTGGATTGCTCTGCAGTTTGTCACTAACATGTATCGTTTATCTCCTTTAGCAAACATCATTGTTTGGTAAACCATGTAGAGAAGTTCCTGTGAAAATCTTTTGAACTGTGTTTTTTTGGGGTGGAGCATTTTCAGGCCTTGGAAAACAACTTTCGTGAGAAATTCTTGGACCGTGAGCACATCACTGAAGCTTATATTGACAATTTTGTTAACAAGTATTTGGATGAGGTTAAATCCGGTGCATGGGAAGGAGGAGGTTGGCCAGATTGGACCAAATGGGGATGGGATAGCCCCATGCCAACTTACTCGGTATCGAAAATTGCTCTCATTGCCTACTCTAGTGTATTGCATCAAGCATTCTCGACCCAGCCTGCAGCAGCAGGGCAACAAAAGGTATGCATATTCAGCTATTGCCCCGGGAATGTAAAGACAGACATGAATGACCACAGAGGAAAACTCTCTGTTGAAGAAGGTGCTGATACTGGTGTGTGGTTAGTGCTTCAATGCCCTGAAGGTTCTTCTGGGAAGTTTTGGGCTGAGCGTCAAGAGATGGATTTCTAGGTTCCATTTTTCCTTAGCTCATGGATGTGGTGGGTATTAGATGCATTTCTTGTTTGAGTTATTTGTCCTTGGCCTTCAACACTGTTATCATCAGGTCAATGTGTTCATTCCATGAGATTGTCTTCAACTTCAGAATCTACACTTGCCACAACCAAGTTTTAATACTTCACATGTCATTTGCTTAATGACCCGAAATAGCATCAAATTTATGGCATTTAAATTCCAAGAAACATTTGCTTGTCAAATGGAGGACTCATCAACTTGTAATTGATTGATGGCTCATAATTTTCCCTTACCTCCCTCACCCGCCTTTGGATTCTTCATTGTTGATAAAGCAAGGCTGATAAAAAGCATCGTGAATTCATGTGCAATGGATGTGAAGTAGAGCCTTGATCATAGTTGTGAGAGCCAAAGGCAACATTGCCTTTAAGATCATCAACTAAGAATAGGGTGATGGTTTGGAAAGTGATTTTTTGTTGGAATTTCGCATATGCACATGATGTTGCAAATGGGTCTTTTTCTATTATGCCATTTTCAGAGATGATCCACAATTTAAAGCAAGGTGCATGCAGAGGATGTTAACCTTCTTATGGCAATACTCACATAGTTGCATTTCCAAGAGAGGCTCATGCCAATCCAAGTTTTGTCTGAATTTGAAAAATGGCGATGTTTGCCATAGAAGTAGTTGTCTTCTAGATTGGAAAAGTTAGGCAACCATTGCCATTTTTGGGCAAAATGTAGAGGTCTCTCATAAACCCTTTAGGTGTATGCCAATTGGTAGTTCTCTCATAAACCCTTGAGGTGTATGCCACTTGGTAGTTCCCATTGTCTTTATCTAATCAATTACATCATGCAAGCAAGCAACCACCCAATATTCAATGGCGTTGAAGAGCATGACAAATGAAAGCAAGGTGTTAGTTCCATTGTTTTACATGACAACATGTGATGTTAAACACTTGTATACTTTACACGCATGGTAATGTTTAAAGGTTCATTTTCAAGCTTGAAACATTGAAGAATAGAAGTTTATTGGTCTTTAGCAAACAATATACAAAAACTATATATTTGTAATTGTGTTTTCAATTGCAATGGAGTTGGAGACAACATTTGCAACTATGAATCTTACAACTTGGGCTCCATGATGGCATGTATGGACTTCACCCATTTGTGGATAATGCCTATTGCTTTTGCTAAAGTTGGATTTTCAATTATTTTTCATCATCACATGCTATAATTTGGAAACATGTGAGACTTTTGCATTGGTTATATTTTTAAGTTTATAGAGCATTACAATCAATTGTGCTCATACACATGTCATGAAGGCATTGCATTTGGTAACCCTTTGAATCCACTATGGCTTGCCATGTGTGTATATGGAACTAAGACAATTTGAAGGTAATTGATTGTCAAATTTTGCCAAAACAAAAAACCTTTAGAACAATTTTCCAAAAGGAATATGCTTATATAAAAATTGTTTGAAATGTTCAAAACACTTAATTATAGTATTATAATAAAGTAGGCAAAATTTTATTTCATGCAATATCCAAGATGACCTCATAAAACACTTTGAGACAACAAACTTGTTACATGATGAAATCCATGGGTAGATTAAAAAGAATATGATCAAATGAAATGAAACTATGCTTAAAATATTCATGTAAATTAAATGACCATATAATATAACATATTATTTTACTAGCTTGGCATGTAATAATCTTATGCATCATAATTCATCATTTCAAAAAAATTTAAAACTTTGAACCTTGTAAAAAAAGTCAAGATGTAATTACCCCCCCCCCCCCCCAATTTAAAATAGGTATCCAAAAAATGTGAATATTTTTGTGCCTCAATGATCAAACTCTTCCAAGGTACTAAACATTTTCCCCCTTGCATCTTCAAAGTCCAATGTATGGCATGGATTGAATCAATCAAAACTAAATGATCATGGGTATCAAACCTTGGGTATTCCTAGAAACACAAGCATTCATAAGATCTCCCACATTACAAGGACAATTGCAAACTCACACATACAACATTAAAACATCCAACTTAAAGGGCGCAAGGAAAGGTTCATCTCCCACCTAAACCATTGTTTGATGTGAATGGTTCAAACTTAAATCCATAAATAGGATACATGTGTGCCAATAGGTGTTTGTGAAACAAAAAAATCAACTTTTAATCATTTGGCCAAATTTCATTGGTACATGTTTCACATGCATGAAGGAGGTTGGATTTTGTTTGCCTACTCATGCTCAACTAGAGCTTGGGTGCAAGAGAGTATCATTTTCCCAAAATGTGGATGGTGCCCTTTTTGTAAAATATCCTAACAAATTGTGCATTTTGCTCCACATGGAAAAAATCTAATTCAGAAATTGCTACTCAAAAAACTAAAAATCCAAGTTTAATCAATCAATCTAGTATATATATATATGTTCAACTAAATCTAATAGGAAAATGATGATCATGATGTTAGCTATGACAAAAATAGTAATTTATTTATTGTATTTGTTTAGATTTAATTGCTATAATGAGTTTTAGAACAATTATATTAAATTTACTTTCATACCACAATCCACATACTAAAACAAACTCTAAAGTATGCATGTGTGATATCATCCAGATCAAAAAGTTAATTTGTTATGCTTTTAGGACAATCTTACATTGAAGTTTCTTACATTGAAGTTTTGTGAACATCATATTGTGTTTCATTACAAGCAATGTGAGTGTTCAAGTATTTTAGAAATTATGAGTGAATTCAACCCATGTTTTTCAAGGTGTGCCAAATGACATCCATTCAATATGAATTTTTCTTTTTACTTGAAAGTTTTTTTTAAAAATAATAATTTTACTATTAGCTCAATGAATGTATCCAATCATTCATGCACAATTTGAATGAATAGACACATTCATCCCACCGTACCTTATAGGCTATTATTATGACTATCCATGTGGGTCTTTGTATATAAGCCAAATTTCATATGTTTGCATGAAAACAAATCCATAATTAGATTTTGGATAAGGTTATCAAAGGAAGCCTTTCATAACATAACTTACTTTGGAAATTTTGACACATGTCTATCAAATATTTAATTAATTTTGAAATTTTCATTTCATAAAATAAAATATTCAATATTTTCTTTTTTATTATTTTTGAAAATTTCAACATTTTTGAAAATAATATAATTAATGTCAAAGGTTCTAAGGTAGTAGGGTATATGAGTTTGTAATCAATATATTTTATCACTGCCATTAATCATCCACAATGGAATTCAATACGAATATTTCATTCTTTAGAAAATTGCAATTAGGTCACATGCTCATGTTTCATTATACATGGTCTTCATATTAAACTTATTAATTTCAAATCAAAGTCCCAATTGATAAATATAATGTTTCATTATGTGTCACATGGTCATTTCAAAAACAATTCTAGCAAAATTCATGATTGTGGCACCAAAAGTGATCCACTTTGGCTTGTAATTACCCCACTTTCAATTGAAACCTTCCATGAATGGCCTTGTTTGACCAAATGAACTTGTGAACCCGTCATTTTGAACTCCCATGTGGGACCAAACATGGTTGGGATGTCAAAAAGTAATGTTTCGTGAAATATTCAATGGACCCCTCAATTGGACATGTCTTTAAAATTTAATTACACACTCATATTGGAAGTTTTTTTCTTCATAGATAGATACATTATTAAGGTACTATTTTATCCATACCATTTTTAATTTGAACATGTTTAAGGAGTCCAGACACATCATGGGAAATATTTCATGACTTTGTCTCCTTTGGTGAAAAATGCTTCAAAGGTTTCATTAAGAATGTATAAACATATCATTTTTTCAAATTTTATACCACAAATGACTTAAGTGTTAATGTGTGTAAAACATTCAAAGTGTGATAAGAACCAAATGCCTTACTACAATGTACAAAATTTCAAAAAGTGAAAGTTTAAAAAAAAATTGACCATTGATAAAACATGGCCCCCATTGGATAAATTTTATTATTCCTACTTTCATAAGTGAAAATAATAGACATTCTAAGTACTTACATAAAATTTGGAGAGAATTTATTTTATAAATGACATGAAAGATAAAAAAGGAAATCTAAGGCATGTTTTAGTTATGTGAAGGAACTTGCAAATTTGGGAAATCCTAAGAGTTTTTTTTTGTGTTTCAAATGAGACACCCCAATCATGCTTGAACTCGCCCATGACCATTGAATGTATGTATCACCCCTTTCACAAAAACCCAACTATTCCAAGCATCATTCACCACACCAAGACCTTGACACTCTACCCACTTGAAATGAACTTGTTACACATCAAAATTATTATCACTTGGAAGTTAGAGATAGCTTCCAAATTCAAAGCCAAACTACTTTAAAATGTAGGCACATACATCAAACCAACCTCCTTGGAAATGTATTCACATGTCTTCGCATAATATTCTAGAACCTTGCCAAAGTCACTTTCTTTAATGATAACATGAAAGAAACCTAAAAGCAAGGACTTTCACAAGATGGGCCAAGATTAACCTCCACCCTTTTCTCATCATGCTCACCATGAAAAACAAAGAGTTATCAAGAAATCTAATCTGTAAAAGAATGTGCAAGAAAAACAACAACCTTGACCACTCATGGCATTAATGTGTAAAACATGGCATAACCTTCTTGAGTTGAAAATTGCATGTCATCATTTGAGACTCTAGAAAAGAAACAAGTTTATCCTTTTCAATTTGCATTTTGAACTTGAACTAGCTCAACTAGTTCTGTGAAAATCGAAAGATTACTAACTTCAAAATTGGAACAAAATTGGATAATTAGTACTTTTTCATTTCCAATTTTGCTTGTAGTATAAAGACAAAAATTTGTCAAGATCTAAGATCCATGTTTTGGTTTAGTAGACTAACATCCTACCCAATTATAATAGTTGCATCATAGTTGTGAGAATGACCAAAATAGTTGAAATTTGGTTTTGTAGTTGCAAATGTTCCCAAATCCAGTTGCAAACGACTACAAGTCGCATGTAGTTGTAAATGGAGTGGTTACATTTTGGCTGATTTCTACTAATGTTAGTTATATTCCTCTAGCAATACTAGACATAGAAGGAGAGATGGAGCAAGAGCTAATTTATGTTGGCTTGCCAAACAAATGTCTTAGATGTAAAAGTTTTGACCACCAAGTCAAAGCTTGCCTCATTGTTCAAAAGATCAAGCTAGGCCACCCAATGCCTCCCTTTAATCTAACTTTGACAAACCTCCAAGTGCTTTGATCATCCCTACTTTGAATTTATTTCAATGTCATCTATCCTATTGTAACCCTTGCCATCTAGATATCCTTTCAATTATTTGGTGATTAAACCTTCTCTTAGCCCTATCCCAACCGTTTAGTCAATCCTCAAATCCATCCCTCCCTCCCTCCCCTTAATTTCACTTACTTCACCTCCAATTCTTAGTTCTTCCAATATGCCACCCATTGAAACCCAAACCATCTAAGTGGCTCAAGTTTCTCATGATCCAAACCTTAACCTTTCTAACATATGGAAATGGTTGAACAAGAAATAAGGAATATGGAAGAAGATCTAGAAGGCCCAAGCAAGAGCTCCTATATATGGAAGCTTGCAACCAAAAAGAAAAGAAAAAGCAATGCAAAGTCATTTTAACTATGTGCACTATCTTTGTTTCTTCTTTTCCTTTTGGTTGCAAGTTTTCATATATATGTTTGCATTGTAATTGCACTAGTTTAATAATTGATGTTGTATTGATTTAATATTAATTTAATTAGTCCCTTTAGTGTTTTTGGACAAGTAGATATAGAATAATGCCCAATTGCCTTAAAAGTTCCATGATGTTTTGGTATCGGCTATGACATGTTAAATCTAAATAGGTTTCATAAAGTATCTCATACACATGACAAAATACATAAGCTTTAGAGTTTCACACACCCCCAAGATAATTAATGTAAAAAAACAATAATATTCAATCAAAATGTTGGCTGGCATTCAAACTACATGAAACTAGACACATGGAGTCCCAAGTTAATATTACAATGGAACAAATAGATTGCAAATAGCAATTCAAATCTTACATATCACCAAACAAAACCAAATATAATGTTAGTATTTTATGATTGTGCTTTTCCAAAAACTAGTAAATAATGTTTAAATGATGATTTCTACCAAGATTATCACAACAAACATTAAGGTTTAAAATATTAGTATTTACACTAATGCAACAACTTTTAAAACAATATGCCAATGATGTAGATGTGTAATGAAAAGTTATTGAGTAAGACCACTATATTTGAAAAAAAAATTCAAAATTTTTGTAAAAGATTTGTCACCACACCAAAATATGGTTTTCATAACTAGGGCAACTTGCAAGTTGTGTTAAAATTTAATCATATAGTTAGATGTGGACATTAACCATTGTCATTTGTATAACTATAATCATACACACCATTATATGACTACAATCATCATTACATGACAAATAATCTTTTTCAAAAACATGACATGTGTCATAATCTAGGCCATCTTAAATTACCCTAAATAAACTAATCTAGTAAGTTAACATAAGTAGGCCTAGGTTATTCTAGTTTAGCCTAGGATAACCTAGGTTAACCTTGTTAAGCCTAAGCTAATTTACACAAACCTAGGATAGTTTAAATAACCCTAGGCTATATTATGTTAAGTCATAATAACCTACAAATGCTTGTTTTAACTTAAGTGAACATAGGTTAAACTTAGGTTTAGTTTTGCTTAACTTTGATTAACTTCATTTACCTTAGGTTTAACTTTGGTTCCCTTAAATTTGTGCACACCAATGCCTCCCTCCCCCACCCCTCCTTCAAAATGCCTCATGCATGGACAACCATAATTTCATGTAAGAGCTCCCAACTTGCCCAAGCTTGTGAACGCCACCATCAAAATTTGACCCACCTTTTCTAAAGCTTGCTCCAAAAGGATTTTCCCACCTTAACAATCATGGACATAACTAGGTTGTATGCATTCAATTTTAGCTTTGAAACCTTTTGAAAATATATGTTGTAGTTATAATAGATTCATATAAAACTATTTAATTAACTTTTGAGATGGCCCCAATAATTGTGAAAGATTTCAAGAATTTTTTTGAAAACTTTTGAATCTTGTACAAGTTGAAGAATTTGAAAGCCCCCCTTCCCCTAGGTCGAGATGTTTAAATGAGTTGTGACAAACTTGGTACTTTGTGTGCCTTTAGTGAAGATATCACCAACATTGACATTCCACTTGTACCTAGTCCAATGTTTTACAATATTCCAACATTTGTGGACACACCACTTATTAGCATCGCCTTTGATTGTTTTATAATTATACTTTAATTTAATTTAATTAAGAATTTGCAAAAATGGTTAAAATTAAATTCAAATGTCATCACAAATTCAACATGCAATGAATTAATAATGAAAATTGTGTAAAATTTGTTCATTCATAGGTTTGTACATTTTACACATGAATATCATACATTGAAAATACGTTTGACACATGGATAATTGTGTTGATGGATGAAGTACAAACATATGAATGAACAAATGTCATACGAATTTCACATCTTCCTATAAATTTGTGTGTTAAATATGTTTTCAATGCACAATGTTAGTGTGTGAAATGTATGAATTATTAATGAATGAATTTTGCACAATTTCTATTACTAAGTTTGAGATGCTACATTTGTGATGATAACATCTCAAATTCAAATTTTTTTTCCCAACAACCATCTAGGGAAAAATATGGATGTAAGAATGTTTTCTTGTAAAACTTGGGGCATTTCTTTAGCCAAGTTGCCTTGGGGAATCATGTAGGGAAGTTGTAATGCTTTTGAATTTTCAAACATTGCATGATATTAAATGAATGTGCTACTTCATTTTTTCAAATTTTTATCCTTCATCCTTCATCCTTCACCTAAAGTTTCAATCCCCAAATTTTCATCCACTATGCAACATTTGAAACCAAGTTCCCCAACTTTTCATTCACTATGCAATTGTCAAAAACATTTCATACAAATTGATTGTTGTTGAACATTAAAAAAACCAACTATTACCAAGTTGAGAAACATATTTAGTGGATCTTCATAGGTCAAGTAACAAATGTTCCTTGATCATTCCCTATTTGGGGAAAGGTTGGTTCAAGTTGTGCATAGAAAACATCCCAACATCCATTTTCTTTTTTATTCTTTGGATGAAAGCCGTATGTGTAGAAAGTGGCTATTGGTAAAAGAATTGAAATTCAAGATGTTTAATGGAAAGAAGATGGCCTCAACCACTATGTCAAGCTTTTTTGTTCAAGAAACAAATTTTAATGAGGATAATAATCAAAGATGGTATACATGAAATAGGTATAGGACCCAATAATATGATTGTCAACTTGACAATTACGAAAACATTGCATATGGAATTCTAAGTTTAACTACCTCAATCCCTTCACCAACCCACACCTACATGGATATAAATAGGAAAATTACCATGTGGGCATTTTTATAATCGAAATTTCATAATTTAGTTGAATTATATTCAATTAAATTATGAAAAGAATCCAATTCGACCAAATTGAATTCAATCAAAATTTCGATGAAAACATTGACCTTGACAAGTATAGAGGAGAAGAATATTGTGTTGAATTCAATTAAATGTATTTGAATTGAATTTATAAATTTGAGTCCAATTCAATTGAATTTGAATTACATTTAGGAATTTAGCCATTCAATATTTCCATTCAAATGGAACTTACTTTCACAAAATCAATTAGTTTTTTCATCATTTCATTATCAATGGTAATTTGGAGTGATGTGGAGTTCTTAATTCTTTAAATTCTTACAACAGTGATAGTTGGACCTAGTATATGTGAATTAAGTATCAAGTCCAATAATATGATTGTCAACTTGACGATTATGAAAACATCATGTGGAAACTACCTTAAAACATGGACATGCGTTTTTTTGAATTTACATGTTTTCGAAGTTATTTTCTTTTCAACACCAAAGTCATGAATGTTCATCACTTCCATCATTCATCCCTAAAATCACTTTTTCAATACCTTTGCACCAATTTGTCTATTTTTTTCCTCAATTGAATTCAATTCATCAGAATTTTAACTCAATTCAATGGAATTTGAATTCCATGAACTAAGTTGAAATGAATTCAAATTTAATCATACTAGTTGGTATGGACATGGTTTCCATGGATGCTACAATTAAGAAAGGAAAAAGACATTATCATGTCAATGCACGATGATTCTAAATGCTTGATCAAGTTTAGAACCAAATTTATTGTTATTGTTTCATTTTTTCTTATCATCACATTCCACTGTTATTTTAATTGTCACATTAAAAACACCAACACAATTCAAGAACTTCATAACATAGATACCATTGACATGAAAAGATAAATTTTATGCACCTTTTCATGTCCATATTGGTGGGTAGGTATTAGTCAATCAAGCTCAAAATATGCAGTACGAATGCCACAAATAAACAAACATACAAGATTAAAAAAATCATATTGATTTGAATTCCATTCAATTTGTTTGAAAATTTAATTGAATTTAAACCACATTTAAGAATTTGAATTGAATAGAATCTAAATTCAAAATTCAATTTGATTCAAGTTGCATGCAATGTCATTCCATGTTTTCATTTGAGTGGGACCTAATTTAAACAAAATCAATTGATTTTTTTCACGATTTCAGTGTCACTAGCAATGTGTAGTAACATGGAGCCCAAGTTATATTAGTAGTATTTAAAAGATTTATTGTAACTTGGGTGCAATAGAAAAAATAGAAAAAATGATTTGTTGTCGAACATCATTAGTGGGAATATATACTTTTGCACCCAAGATTAAATTGCATTTAATTCATTGTTCTTTTTTAATGTCAATTACCTACACCAATGCACTCACCTTTTTGAATGAGGCCTCTTAATGGCTATGTTTAACCTAAGAAATGTTAAACTAGGATTCATAGATCTTAATTTAATCTTAAGATGAGAAATTTGTAATGCTTAAAAACAACTCAAACAAATTTTGTAATTTTTGCCATTGTATTAATGTACGTGTTGGTTCACTACCCAATGCCTACTTACTTTCATGACTATGAGGCTTCAATGTTTTTTTTACTATTGAAATTTCAACATAATTAATTTAAAAAAAATTAAAAATGAAATGATTTTGGAGAGTTTTAATCAATAGGAATGAAAAAAAAACTAAAAATTATAAATTTTTTATTCCTAGAATCATTGCCATTTTTTCTACATCTTCATATGGAATATTGTAGCGCATGTCATTGGGCCAAGTGTGAATTAGTTATCCAATTATTTTTTTCCTTCCAAATCGATTTTTTGTATTTTGATTGAATTTCCAATGACAAAAACTATTCAAAATTCAATATCTCTTGTACCTCAGGTCTAGAAATTATGAAATCACCTCCAAGAAATCCTAATCAATGACGTCTTTCCAACAATACTGAGACCATGCCCAAATTCCTTTACAAGTTTTAATTTAGATTTTATTAAATTTTCAATGAATTTTTTTTTTCAATATTCAACTGCAAGTTTTAGTTTTGATTTTATTAAATTCTCAATGAAAAAA